>OLPF01000242.1_pt1 | contig 63613 bp, 71 predicted proteins | sample 1673121 | NCBI WGS metagenome assembly OLPF01 (sample SAMEA3136756, study PRJEB25190) | human gut metagenome
TAGAATATTACAATAACAGAAGAATTAAGAGCAAACTAAAAGGAATGTCCCCTGTACAATACAGAAAACATTCCAAGTTAGTAGCCTAATTTATACTGTCCAACTTTTTGGGTTCAGTACATATTAGCTCATTGCCTTTTTCTTTTTTATTCCCACTCAATTGTAGCTGGTGGTTTAGATGTAATATCATAAACAACTCTATTTACATGTTTAACTTCATTTACAATTCTATTAGAAACTTTTTCTAATATTTCATAAGGAATTTTACTCCATGTGGCTGTCATAAAATCTGTAGTTGTAACAGAGCGAAGGGCTACAGTATAGTCATAAGTTCTACCATCTCCCATAACACCGACTGATTTTAAATTTGTTAGTACAGCAAAGTATTGGTTCAAAGTTCTATCTAAACCGGCTTTTGCAATTTCCTCTCTAAAAATATAATCCGCTTCTTGCAATATTTCTATCTTCTCTTTAGTAATCTCGCCAATAACTCTAATTGCTAAACCAGGACCAGGGAAAGGTTGCCTAAACACTAATTTTTCAGGAATGCCAAGCTCTAAACCGGTTTTACGAACTTCATCTTTAAATAAGTCTCTTAAAGGCTCAATTATCTCTTTAAAATCAACATAGTCTGGCAAACCACCAACATTATGATGACTCTTTATAACTGCAGCTTTACCATGACCACTTTCAATAACATCAGGGTAAATTGTACCTTGAACAAGAAAATCAACAGTTCCAATTTTTTTAGCTTCTTCCTCAAACACTCTAATAAATTCTTCACCAATAATTTTTCTTTTCTCTTCATATGTTCAGCCCATAGTTTTTCGTCTGGTATCGAATCAATTTTTTTCCAAACAGTGTCGTCATAAATAGCATCTTGCCAGTAAGGCATTAAATATTTATTGTATAATTCTTTTATTCCCGGTGCTAGCCAAGAACAAGTATGTACTCCATTTGTTACATAAGTAATTGGTGATTCATTAGCTGCTATTGCAGGCCATATATCTCCAAATAATTCTCTTGATACAGCGCCATGTAATTTACTTACTCCGGTTCTTCTTTCCTGCAATTTTTAGGGCTAGTATTCCCATATTAAATCCATTTTCTAGTTCTCCATTTTTGGTATTCATTCCTAGTTTTAAAAATTCTTCTCTTGAAAGTCCTATTCTTCCCCAGAAATTTTTAAAGTATTTTTCTACTAATGCTATATCAAATATATCGTTTCCTGCCGGAACTGGAGTATGAGTAGTAAATACTGTTTTAGCAGTTACAATTTCTTTGGCAATATGAAAAGATACTTGCTTTTCTGCCATAATATTTTTGATTAATTCAATGGTAACAAACGAAGAATGTCCCTCATTCATATGATAAACAGTTGGATTTAATCCCAATTTTTGAAGGAGATTTACTCCACCCATTCCAAGAACAATTTCTTGTTGGATTCTCATTTCTCTGTCTCCACCATATAAACGTAAAGTAACATTTCTATAATCATCTGTATTTTGGTCAATATCAGAATCTAATAAATATAGTGTTACTCTTCCTACATTAATTTTCCACACTTTTAAGTAAATTTTTTTTCTTGGAAATCTTATATTAATAATTAATTCTTCTTCATTTTCGTCTACAACTGGAATAATTGGCAAATTATACAAATCAATATTTTTATACTCTGTTTCTTGTACACCATGGCCATTAATTTTTTGATGAAAATATCCGTTTTTATATAATAGCCCTACTGCTACAAAAGGTAAGCCTAAATCACTTGCTGATTTTAAATGATCCCCAGATAAAATTCCGTAATCCTCCTGAATAAATTGGCAATATTTCATCTAGTCCATATTCTGCTGAAAAATAAGCAATTAAGTCATTTTTGTTGTTAGGATATTTTTTAGAAAACCATGTATTTTTACTGTTCATATATCCGTCAAAATCATCCACTATTTTATCATATTGTCTTAAAAAATCATTATCTGTTGTAATTTGTTCTAATTTGGATTGCTCCACTAGTTTTAAAAATTTAACAGGATTTTTTCCACACTTTTCCCATAAATCCATGTCAATTTTTTTAAATAATTTTAAAAACTCCGTATTCCAAGACCACCATAAATTTTGAGCAATTTCAGATAATCTTTCAATTCTTTTTGGTAATTGTGGGTTAACTGTTATTCTGTTAAAAACGTACATTAATATTTTCCTCCTTTGTATTTTTTATTGTTCTTATTTAATTTTCTTTGTTCTTTGTTTTTCTAACAATAGCAATGGTTACTAAAACAATAATTAGTATTACTAAAATAATTCCTACAAATAGAATAGGATTACTTACAATGCCTGATGGTTTTTCTAGTATTTCATCAAATTGGATTGTATCTACTATTTCCTTTAGTTCTTCTTGTTTTACATTAGAATACTTACTATTTAATGTTATTGTAATTGCTCTTCCATTTACAATAGTGTAATACTGGTATATGGTTGTTGTTCCGCTCTTAAATATAGTATATATGTATTTTATTCCATTTTTTTCGTAAACTTCTTGTTCTTGTTTTTGTGCACCATTAGCAGCATTAACAATTTCTTGTTTTACATCTTCTATTTCTGCATCATTTAAAGATGCTAAATGATAATTACTCTTTGTTCTTGCATTTTCAATTACTGCAATAATTAATTCTTTAGATAAATTACTGCTAATTCCATTATATACTATTCCATTTTGCGTATATTGGCTCTTTAATTCATCCTTTGTTGTTTTTAGTACTGTTTCGTAATAAGTAAGTTTTGTATCATTTTTATCTACTCCTGCTTTTAAGTCGTAATATTCTTCTGGTACTTCTATTTTCATTCCCATTTCTGGGAACTCTACTGCTAAAATAGTTATTGTGTTAGTTAAAAGTATAATTGTTAGAATAAATGCTACTATTATTTTCTTCATTTTTAGTTCTCCTTTTTTATATTTTTTTCATATTTATTATAAACATTAAACAAAAAGTTGTAAACTATTTTAATAAATCTTTTACAACTTCTCCTGCAATAATTAAACCAGCAACTGATGGAACAAAGGAAATACTCCCTAGTGTTCTTGTGTTTGTTTTTTTAGGTTCTTCTTTGGAGTATACTACTTTTAATGTTTGAATTCCTCTTTTTTTTAATTCTTTCCTCATTCTTTTAGCCAATGGACACATTTGAGTTTGATAAATATCTTCTACTTCTAGCATAGATGGATTTAATTTATTACCAGTACCCATACAAGAAATAATAGGAATAGAATATCTGCCGAGCCATTACTGCTAAACTAATTTTAGCAGTAATATTATCTACTGCATCTACAATATAAGAATAGGAAGCATCAATTAATTCTTCGGCATTATTAGGTAAATACATTTCTTTTATTGTTTTTATTTTTACATTAGGATTAATTGCTAACATTCTATTTTTCATTACTTCTACTTTATCTTTTCCAATTGTAGTATGGTCTGCATGAATTTGTCTATTTAAATTTGTTAAAGAAATAATGTCTTTGTCTATTAATACAAACTTACCTATTCCTGCCCTTACTAATCCTTCTGCCACAAAAGATCCTACTCCGCCAATTCCAAAAATAGCAATTTTTGCGTTTTGCAGTTTTTGCAAGCCCTCTTTTCCTATTAACATTTCTGTTCTCGAAAATTGATTTTCTTCCATTATTTAATTTTTACGCTTTCCAAAAATTGATAATAATCTTAAGAAAATATTAATAAAGTCAAGATAAATTTCCATAGCCCCATATATGTGTAATTTATTTTCTGGAATAATATCTGCATATTGTAGTTGTTTAATTTTTTGAATGTCGTAAGCTGTTATTCCAAAAAATGCTACTAAAACCACCCAAGAAATCACAATATCAAAAGTAGGATTTCCAATAAATAAATTAATAAGACTTGAAATAACTCCTGCAAAAAGAAGTCCATATAACATTGGTGCAAATTTATTTAAATTCATATTTGTTTTATAGCCTAAAAAGCCCATAATTGCAAAAGCAATAGCTGCAGTAAAGAAACATAGGTAAATAGAACTCATGTCAAACACAGCAAATATTGTAGATAAACTAATTCCATTAATAATAGCATAAACAAAATACAAAATAGCTACCATCATTGGTTTTAATTTTCTAAATAATAATGAAAATAGTAACACAACAACTACTTCTACAATCAATAAAATTGTAAAAGTATTATTAATGATAAAATTTAAAAATAATCCTGATGAATATGTGTACCAAGATACAATACCTGTTACTAATAATCCTAAAAACATCCATAAAAATGTTTTACTTAAAACTTTATTATCCATAACATTTTCCTTCTTTCTTATAATGATAGATATTATTTTATCTCTTTTCAAAAAAAAAAGCAATTCTTTTTATTGCTTTTTTTTTGAATTTTTATTGTTATTTTAACTAATTGGTTATAATGATTTTACTTTAGTTTGTAGTTATTATATTAATATTACTTTTATTTAATAAAAATTCAATATTTTTTATAAACTGTTAATTTCACTATACACTAACTTATATTAAATCAACATTAACTTCAATCAATATGAAACAACTCTACTTACAAGCTATTAGTTATAATGCGTCTGAAAGATTATGTTTATCTGTTACACCAACAAAAGTTTTTGTTGCTTCTCCATTTTTAAAAATAATCATAGTTGGAATACTCATAACATTATATTGCATTGCTAAATCTTGATTTTTATCAATGTCCACTTTTACAACTTTTACATGAGTATTTTCTTCTGCAATATTTTCCAAAATTGGAGACATCATTTTACATGGACCACACCAAGTAGCATAAAAATCTACTAAAACGGTTTTTTCCGAATTAATTACCTCCTGTTGAAAATCTTTTGCCATAATTTCTGTTATGTTCATTTTATTTTCCTCCTTTTCACTTTGATTTATTTGTTCTTTTGTATAAGAATTTATAATATAGTTATACACAATTGTAAGTGTAATTATAACACCAATAAATGCAATAATTTGTAAAACTAACTTTTTCTTTTTATCCATATTTATTATTTCCTCACTTCCTTATATGTAATGTATTGTAACATATTTAAAATATAATAACAATTCCACTAAATATTAAAACGATTCCTGCCATTTTGTTAATTATATTATAATGCTTTTTAATAAAATTAAAAGTTGTTTTTAGTTTTTCTAAAAATGCAGCTGTTATTATAAATGGAATTCCTAGTCCTAATGAATATAATAATAGCATAATAATTCCTTGTAAAATACTACCATATGTTGCACTCATTAATAAAGCAGAGCTTAAAAATACGCCCACACAAGGTGTCCAACAAACAGAAAACAACATTCCAAACAAAATAGCAGAAAAAAAGCTTATATCTTTTTTAGTTTGTTTTATTCCTTTTGTTTTATCTAATAATTTAATATGAAATATTCCCATATAGTGTAGTCCAAATAGTATAACAATTATTCCCATTGCAATGTTAATATAATTATTATAATTTTGAATTATTTTTCCTAAAGTGCTAGCAAATACCCCCAATAATATAAATAGTATAGTAAATCCTAGTACAAAACCTATTGCATTTATCATTGTCTTTTTTATACTTTTATCTTGTCCTGCAAAATAAGATATATACATTGGTAACATCGGTAATACACAGGGAGATATAAAAGATGCAAATCCTTCTACAAAAATTAATAAATAATCCATTTTTATCCTCTTTTTAAATATTGTATAGCAGTAAGTCCTGCTTTCATTCCTTCATATACTGCTTTTGTTATTTGGAATATTCCTCCTGTACAGTCTCCACAAGCATACATTCCGGCAATATTCGTTTCCATATTTTCGTTTACAACAATAGAATCTTTTTTTAAAAGAAGTCCTAATTTTTTAGCAAAATCACTACTATTTGCTATTCCTTGTGCAATAAATATTCCATCCACCTTTAAACTTGTATTATCTGAAAACTGTACTTCTTCCACTCTTTCTTGTCCTCTAATTTCTTTTATTGGTTTTGTATTTATTTTTACATTATCTGCTCTAAATTCTGGTGCCGGTTCTCCATTAGTTAAAAGTTCTATTTTTTGTACAACGTTTAATAAATCGTTTACTTCCGAAATTGCATAATTGCCATTACCTAGAACTGCTACTGTTTTATTACGATAAAAGAAGCCATCACATATAGCACAATAGCTAATTCCTTTTCCTTCAAATTGATTAATCCCTTGTATATTGGGTTTATTTTTTTTGCTACCTGTTGCTAAAATAACTGTCTTTGACTTATATACATGATTGGTTGTTGTTATTTTAAAACTAATTTCTTCTTTTTCTAGTTTAATTACTTCTTCTTTTTTTACTTCTACTCCTAAATTTTGTGCTTGCCTAATTCCTGATAGATATAATGTATTGCCAGCAATTCCATCTTCAAATCCATAATAATTCTCTATTTTTTCCGCATTTTGCAAACTTGTTTCTTGATAATAAATAACAAGTGTTTTTAAATTGGCCCTTTTGGTATATAAACTAGCTGCTATTCCAGCAGGTCCTGCTCCTATAATTATTACATCAAACATATTCTCCTCCACTTTATATTATATGTTAATTTTTTGCTAAATATTTTTCTAATTGTTTTAATGCTATACTTCTACTACTAATCCTATTTTTTTCTTCTAATGATATTTCTGCTAATGTCTGTCCATTTTCTAATTCAAATATTTCGTCAAATCCAAAACCATTTTTCCCTCTTTTATCTTCTGCAATTCTTCCTTGTAATATGCCAGTAAATACTTTTTCTTTGCCATTTGGTTCTACTAAAGCAATACAAGTTATAACACAAGCTGTTCTTTTAGACTTTTTAACCTCTTTTAGTTTTTTTAATAAATAATCATTTCTTTCTTCCTGTGTTTTTTCTTTTCCTAAAAATCTCGCTGTTTTTACTCCTGGAAATCCATTTAGTACATCAATGCATAAACCACTATCATCTGCAATACAAATTTTATTAGTTACCCTCGCTATTTCTTTTGCTTTTTTTAATGCATTTTCTGCAAATGTATATTTGTCTTCTTCTACTTCTATATGGCATTTTATATCTTTTAAAGATACAATTTCATAACTTGTTATTATTTGTCTTATTTCTCTTAATTTTTCTAAATTATTTGTCGCTACTATTATCTGTTTCATTTCTATAATTCCTTTCAACAACTGGATTTGTACGTCTTTTATTTGAACATAATACGAAACATTTTACTCCTTACTTTTTTGAATTGGTTTTATTTTTCTTTTCATTTGAATTTTAGGTTTAGGAATATTTTTTCCTGCTACTTTTAAAAATATGTTTATTGTTTTTACTATCATTTCTTTAGTTTGTTCATCCATACTTTGATAAGTTTTTATCATTGTTAACGCATTAGTAAATTTTTTATCTTTTAATTCACAAAGCATTTGAACCTTTGTTTGTCCTAATATTTCAAAAAGAGTATCTATAAATTTTTCCCTTTGTTCTACACTTACTTCTTGTAACCAATTAGTAATTGTTTTATCAATAAATTCGCTAGAATTTGTCAACTTGTCTTCTATAAATTTATCACCCATCACTTGCCAGGTATATAAATCATGTTGCATAATTCCGCTTTGTATGCTTTTTACTATAGTACACTTTTCTTTGTGTTCTAATAACCTTCCTATAATAGAACTCTGTGGAATATAGGTATGAATTAGTGGAAGTATTCTTTTATATTCTTTACTTTGGATTACATTTGGATAAAATCCTGGTCCATCATTATTATATACATTTATAATTCTATCCTGCACCTTTGGATTACAGAAACTCGCTGCATATACTGCTAAGTTCCCGTCCTTTGGAATGTCCACCTACTCTTATTTTCTTTTTATATTTCCTTGCCATTTTATTTAAATAATCTACTGCATCTATTTGTGCTGGTACTAGTTGGCTAAAAGTCATGTTAAAATCTTCCTTCCAGCCAACAATAGTATCGTCTGTTCCTCTATAGGCTATATACATGGTATTATCTGGTAATAAAATTGTGACACTCGAAAATTGTTTTTCCTGTTGGGGATCTATTTTATTAATATACTCTACTAATTTTATTTCTCCAAATCGATTGCTTTTTGCTATTTTAGGAAATAATTCTATATCTTCTGCTTGTAAAATTCTTCCTGTTGTTCCTAATTTTTTGTATTTTTCATAGGTCTCTTGCAATGTAATTGGTTTATTGTCTACAATTTCATCTAATGGGAAATAAGATAATCTGCTTAAAATAAGATTATCAATTTCATTAAATGGCACTTGCTTGATAGAAATATCTCTCCAGTTTATATAATCAAATATATTTGGCATCTTTTTTCTCCTTTTATTTAATTTATATCATATAAAATTTAAATATACAATGTTTTAATTCGATATTTTATATATGCAATTATTTACTTTAGAATAAGTTATACCTAAACAGGAGGAAGCTATATGAGCTTCCTCCTGTTCGTTCTTTGTATTATTCAAAGCACAAGCATGGACAATCGTCTGGAACTTCTGTTGGCTGTAATAGTGACACATTTTCTGCCACCACCATTCCGGCATTTAAGGAACAAAGAAGTCTTACCTGCAAAAGATTTTGCAGTGTTTCTTTTTCCTCAATCTGATGAAACGGACATTGCCTGCAATTTCTGATTCTGCCCTTCCGAACAACTCTTGTTTTTCCACCTTTTCCAGAACCAACTAGCACCACCATTTCAAACGAATTTGCCATGGTTTACCCTCCTTATTAGGATGTATTGTTGGTATTATATATTAGTTGTCATAACAAGTCAAGACTTTATAATTTTTTAATTTTATTTGGTTAGAAATAAATTTTTCTTCTTTTATAATTTTTTTTGATAAATCTGTTGATAAATATTTTTTATTATCATCTGCAAATACTGTAACCATTGGTTTACTAATTGTATGATTTGCTAATATTGCTCCTATTAAATTAGCACCAGAAGAAATCCCTACTCCTAATCCTAATTCAGAAGCCAATTTCTTTGCCATATTAATAGCATCATCATCATTGACTAAAATAATTTCGTCAATCGCATTTTTATCTACTAAGTCTGGAATAAAGTCATCCCCTATTCCTTCAATTTTATGTTGTGATAGTATTTTCCCTTGTGATAACATTGGCATTTTGTCTGGTTCAATTGCAATTATCTTTAATTGATTGTCTTTTTCTTTTAGCTTTTTACCAGTTCCCATTAATGTTCCACCAGTACCAATCCCAGATAAAAATCCTCCTATTTTTTCTGGCACCTGTTGTAATATTTCTTCTGCTGTTGTTTCATAGTGTGCCTGAAAGTTATCTTGATTTGCAAATTGGTTAGCTAAAAAACCCTGTTTTTCTTTTGCCAATTGTTTTGCCCTTTCTATGCATTGAATAAATCCACCTTGTTCTTTAGAAATTAAGATAACATTTGCTCCATAACTTTTCATTAAATTAACTCTTTCCTTACTTACCCAGTTGGGCATAAAAATATAAACTGGATGATGATAATATTTTCCTAATGCTGCTAAAGCAATTCCCGTATTACCACTTGTTGCTTCTATAATTGGCATTTTTTCTTTTAGCGTGCCTCTTTTTTTGGCATTATTTATCATGTAATAAGCAACTCTATCTTTTATACTACCTGTCAAATTATAATATTCCAATTTTGTATATATATATTTAAAAATACCTTTATATTCATAATCAATTCTTATCATAGGTGTATTTCCTATTATATTTCCTTTTTCAAACATTTTTTCCTCCCTTGGAAATTACTGTATAATAATAAGATTGCAACAACAAAGACACAAGGTATAATGCCCTTACTCTTATCTTTTTCTAGCAACAAATCATTATCTTGAAAGCTTTGGAATTTTTTATTAGCTACTTTTCTTGCAAAACACGATAATATATTATATGCTATATTATCGTGTTTTTGTTAAAGTTGAAAATGTTTTTTTTACTTATAAAGATTTTCGTATATGTTCCATATTTTCTGTTAATATTTTACAACTTTCATTTAATTTTTTTTGATTTTCTTCTGATAACTTCAATTCTAATATTTCTCTTGCACCATTTCTATTTATAATAACAGGCATACCAATATAAATGTCTTCATGTCCATATTCTCCATTTAAGTAAGCTGATACTGTTAATATTTCATTTGTATCGTTTAATATATTCTTAACAATTCTAGTTAATCCTAGTCCTATTCCATAATATGTTGCTTTTTTTCTATTAATTATTTCATAAGCTGTATCTCTTACTTCTGTATAGATTTTGTCTAAATCAGCAATATTTTTTCCATTGTCTTTCATAATGTCTAACATATTTTTACATCCAACATAAGCATGTTCCCAAGCGACAAAAGAAGAATCTCCATGTTCTCCCATCACATAAGCATGAATGTTTTTGCTTGATACACTTAAATATTTACCTATTTGATATCTTAATCTTGAAGTATCTAATGCTGTACCAGAGCCAATTACTTTACTGGTTGGAAATTTTGAAACTTCTTGAACAACCTTTGTCATAATATCTACTGGATTAGATGCTACTAAAAAGATTCCTTTAAATCCGCTTTCTACAATTTGTTCTGTAATTTCCTTCATTATTTTCGCATTTACATCTGATAATTCTAGTCTTGTTTGTCCTGGCTTTTGGTTAATACCTGCTGTAATAACAACGATATCTGCATCTGTGCATTCACTATACTCTCCTGCTTTAATTATCATATGACTTGGAGAACATGGTAAACCATCTGACAAATCCATAGCCTCTCCTTCCGCTTTTTCTTTTAGTACATCAATTAATATTAATTCATTTACACCAATACCTTGGTTAACAATTGAGTATGCCATACTCATTCCTACAAATCCTGTCCCTACTAAAACTACTTTCCTTTTTTCTATCATATTCATTCTCCTTAAATACATTTTATTAATTTATTTTTGTTTACACTCGTCTTCATTAAATTCTACTGTTAAATAAAATCCTACATCGCTTGCTTCTATTTGGATAATTTTTCCTTCCTTTGATTTTAGTCTTTCTATTGGTGGAATATTTCCAGACATAGCTACTGCTGGTTCAATGGTATAATAATAACTTGATGGTAATTCTCCTTCTGATATTGAAACAGTATCTCCTTCTTTTACTAAATCTGGTCTTTCCATTTTAAATTTCATTGTTCTCATAAAATCTATCTCCTTTTTTAGTAGTAATTCTTTCTATATTTTATAACTAGTTAATGCTGTTTTAATTCTCATATTTTATTTGTTGTTCTTCATTTAAATGGTATATTGACAATTCTTTTTTATTCTTTTCATTTTCTTTCATCCTAATTGCTGTAATTTGATTGTTTGTATATGTTTTATAATAATAAATTCCCTTGCTAGTATTAATACAACAAGAATAGGTAGTAATATCATATTTTTCCTCTGCTGTAATTGTTGTTCCTTGTACCATAGAAACAGAATCTAAAATATGAAAAAATTGTGTTACAGAACTTTTTTCATCTTCCTCGCAAACAGAATTTATTTTATTAAAAGTTGCTCTAATAAATCTTGAAGCGGGAGAATTGTCCCCTGGAAGTCCAATTGCTCCCATTCCTGCTCCATAACATTCTAAATAAGACTTTGTAAATCTATCTTTTTCATTACGTGGAGACAAATTTAAATAATTATTAATATTTGTTAAATGGTACTCAAATGGTGGATTATTTGTAAGTACTCCAAATGGATTATCATAAACCTTGAGACCATGTTTCATTTGTTCTATTACAATTGATTCTTTTTCATCACTAATCATCCAATGTAAATCTGTTACTGGTATTTTATCTGCAAATGGTATATTGGTAATATTTAAATTAGAAATCTCTTCTCTAACTTTTGCTACTGTACTATATTGTCCTAAAAAATATGGGATTAGTTCATAAGAAGTTAAATTTAATGCCTCTTGTCTTTCATTAAAGAAATGAGCATTTTTTGGAAAATATAGTCCTGCCATTGATAGCCCTTTTTCGTTAGTAGCTTCTGCATATAAAGGATAGTTTTCTATTACTGTAGCCATCCCAATTATTGCATATTGTGTATTCATTGTAGTTTTATTTTTTAATTGAAATTGATAATTTCTTGGAGTAATAACAACACTTTCATTAAAACGATAATCTAAATCTAAATTTCTACCAAAGTAATGATTTTTTGTTTTTAAAGTAATACATGTACACATAGGTTATCTTCCTTTCTTTTATACTACATCCTAATAAATAAAAAATACCATCCTCTTTTAATTTTATTCTGCTCTTAATGCCATTACAGGGTCTTCCTTTGCAGCTTTTTTAGATGGAATAATTCCACCTATTATAGTCAAACATGTACTAAGTATAATTAAAATAATGGCTGACATTGTTGGAAGTGAAGCATTAATATTTGTTTGCCCAGCAATAGAATGAATAATTTGATTAATTGGAATCAATAGTAATAATGTAATTCCTATTCCAATTAATCCTGCAAACAAACCAATAATAAAAGTTTCTGCATTAAACACTTGTGCAATATTATGTTTTGATGCACCAATTGCTCTTAAAATACCAATTTCTTTCTTACGTTCTAATACACTAATATAAGTAATAACTCCTATCATAATAGAAGAAACAATTAGTGATATAGCAACAAAAGCAATTAGTACATAGCTTACAACATCCACAATAGTGGTTACAGAACTCATTAAAGTTCCTACAAAATCTGTATAGGAGATAACTTTATCTTCATTTCCCTCTTCCTTCATTTTTGCATTGTAAGTATCTAATATTTTTAAAATATTCTCATTTCCTTCAAAATCTTTTGGATAAATATTAATACTATTTGGCTTGTCAAAACTTGCATAGCCTAATTTTTTTAAATTATTTTCATAAGAACTTTGCTCTTTTGTCATTAAAGATGTAAATAACTCTGCCATTTCTTCTGCATTCATTTTCATTTTAATAGCACTTGCAAAAATTTCTGCATCAAAGCTAAATGCATTTACCATAGAATTGCTTAATTTACTAATGCTGTCTGTTAGTTCTTTTTGCAAGGCTTTGTTCATTGAATTCATTGCAGTTTTCATATAGCTTTCTATTATTTTAGAAATTTGTTGATCTAAATTTTGTGATTTTACAATTTTTAATATACTGTCAGAAATTACTTGATTAGCTTCTTCGGATTTTAAATAATCCATTACATATTGTTCAAATTTGGTTGGTTCTAGCAAATTATTTTCTTTTGCATATTCTTCATATCCTTTTAAAACGCTTATCATTGTTTGCTGTATTTGTTCTTGTGTAATTGTATAATCTCCATTTTCTTTTATAATTTCTTCAATTTCTTTTTTTATAATTTCACTTGCTTCTTTAGATTGTAAATATTCTGATAAATGTTTACTAATTTTGTTTAAATCTGCTTCTGGATGATTCGTAGCATATATTTCATATCCTTTTAATAAATCTTTTACTAATGTTTGTATATCATCACTAGACATTGAAAAATTTAGTTGACTAATTACACTATTTAAGTCAAGAGGAGGCAATGAAACTTTATCCATAATATTATTGATATTGCTAAAATCTACTTTTATTTTTGATTGATCTATTTTAAATGCAGATTTTATTGCATTTGTATCAACTTCAAATAATGAATTCATATCAAAAGAATTATTATTTTCTGTGTCATCAAAACTTTTCCCTGTAAAAACATCAACATTTGGTTGTTCAAGTTGCGATTTTACAATTTCACTATTAGCTGATTTTTCTATAATGTGTTCTGTTAAAGAAGAAGGATAATAAATTCCAGAAGATAGCATCATGACATTTCCTCCTTCTTTTGGTTGGACAATTCCTACTATTTTTAATTCTTCTCCATTTTCTACTATCTTTTTCATATATTCTGTATTTTCTGATTTGTCACGCCAAATTTTATATTCTTGGTCATATTCATAATAATCTGTACTACTAATTAACTTAAATGTTTTGTTCATAATATCATTATAAGAATACGAACCACTTGTTTCAGGAATTTCTACTGTTTCTTCTTCAATAAATTGGTTAATCATATTGTCTAGTTCTTCAAAATTTCTTAAGCCCAAGGTATATAGCATAAAATCACTAATATTACCATTAGGAGTTAATACTAAAACGCACTCATTATAATTGGTAGGCCATTTACCAGTTTTTACATCATATTGGTTTTTAAATAAATCTACATTATTTGGCATTTGAAAAAATACATCTGTACTCATCATACTTGACATCATACTATTTGAAGTAACTGTTGAACCTATTCCCAAGTTTGAAAAAGCTAAATTTGGATTTAACTGTCTTAAATTTTCTACATTAGAGCTATAAATTTGTGGTATAACATAATAACTATATTCAATCGCTTTAGCATATTGTTTTATATTAGATTCGTCGCTCTCTAAATATTTCTTTAGAGATACTAAATCATTTGAACCTATTGTTGAAAACATATTGGTAAGCATCTTTGTAACATGAATATTTTCTTTTGATTCTTCTTCATTTAAATTAGTAGTATTGTTTAGCAACATAGATGAAAAGTCAAATCCAGTACTTTGAATTTGCAATGGATATTCTGATAAAGTATCTTCTTCTACTGATTTTATATAATTATTTACACCATTTGATAAAGATAAAATTAATGCTATTCCAATAATACCAATAGAACCCGCAAATGCTGTTAATATAGTTCTTCCTTTTTTTGTTTTTAAATTGTTAAAACTCAAAAATAATGATGTTAATAGTGACATTGATGTTTTTCCCATATTTTTATGTTCTGGGATATTGTCATCTTCTTGAATAATATATGGATTTGAATCGGAACGAATTTTACCATCTCTTAAATTTACTATACGAGTAGCATACTTTTCTGCTAACTCTGGATTATGTGTTACCATTACAACTAATCGGTCTTTGGCAACTTCTTTTAATAATTCCATTACTTGTATACTTGTTTCACTATCTAACGCACCTGTTGGCTCATCAGCCAATACTATATCTGGATTATTTACCAATGCTCTTGCAATAGCAACTCTTTGCATTTGACCACCAGATAGTTGATTTGGCTTTTTATGAATTTGTTCAGCTAATCCAACCGTTTCTAATGCTTTTATTGCTCTTTTCCTTGTTTCACTTTTAGAAACTCCTGAAATGGTTAACGCTAATTCAACATTGGCTAAAATTGTTTGGTGTGGAATTAAATTATAACTTTGGAATACAAAACCAATTGTATGATTTCTATAAGAATCCCAGTCTCTATCCTTATATTTTTTAGTGGAAATTTTATTAATAATTAAATTTCCACTATCATATCTGTCTAATCCTCCAATAATATTTAACAATGTAGTTTTTCCAGAACCACTAGGTCCTAGAATAGCTACAAATTCATTATCTCTTAAATTTAGGCTAACATCATCTAGTGCTTTTTGTATTAAATCTCCTGTTTTATATTCTTTAAAAACATTTTTAATTTGTAACATTTGTTGTTTGTCTCCTATTCTTTCCTATTCTCATTATTATTTTTAAATTACAATGTATTTTCTATATAATAGACATCGCATGCATTTAACCTTTGCAAATATGTTGTTTGGTTAAAGTTGGTCGCTTTTTGAATAACTTGTATAATTTCTTCATTTTCCTGTCCATCATTAATAAATACTAAAACTCCATCAGAAATGTCTTTATCTAATAATATTTTTTTTATATTTTCTTCATTACACTCCATGTCCTTTGCTATATATGATTCTGTTATATTAGCAAACAATAATATATCATCCAAAAATCTGTTATGACTAGAATTAAATACATATAATGCTGGTGTATTTGGATTGTTTTTTATAGTTTCAACAATTTCTTTTTTGTTAGAGTATAGTACCTCTGGCTCTATTTTAAAATTTTTCATATATAATAATATATTATCTATTGGTTCATCACTAGCTTTAGAAAAAATTTCTATTGGTATATTTAATTCATTTTTTAATCTTTCTACAATTTCTTGTTTACTAGAATAGTAAACTTCCTGTTCTGTTCTAAAATCTTTGCCAAGTGCTAAATCAATAACATAGTTTGAAATAGGTATCATAACAAAAAATAATACTATTATTCCAATCATTATCTTCCTTTTAGTTTTTTTTGTAGTAATATTTTTTAATAATACCATTACTCCATATAAAACAAGTATAAATATTAAACTACATATAGGCAACATGTATCTTAATTCTATCCAAGGTGCAGAAATAGCTACTAGTATAAAATAACCAAGCGTTGGAAAAATGAAGTATGGAAGATATTTATTTTTTGTTTCTATTAGTTTAATTTTTTTAGCTTTTTTATATATAATAACCACAAATAAGAAAATTAAAAGTATAAACAATATATTATGAAAAGTGTAAATATTAATGATAAATATATATTGACATATTCTTTTAAAAAATTCTGGAATATTTATTAAGTTATTTAACACACCTTGCCCTCTGTATCCAAAAAACATATGTTGTATAGAATATGGAAATATTAAAAGAGAAATTGCACCAGCCAATAGCATTGTTATGATATATTTGCCTAATAATTTATATTGTTTTTCTTTTATATATTTTACAACAAACATAAAAAACATGGTTACTAAATAAAATAAATAATAATAATGTGTTAATGATCCAACCAAGGCAGAAAGTCCTATTAATACCAATAGTTTATTGTTGTTTTCTTTTTGCTCTAGTAATTTTAAATGTAAATATGTTGTAATAATTATGTTTAAGGTTGAAAACGCGTACATTCTAATATAAATAGCATTATTAATAGATGCTAATGAAATATTTGCAATAAGAGTAAGCATTGCTGTTTTTTCTTTATATTTAGCTGTTCCATACAATAGTTTTTTTATTATTAAATATGTAAATATTGTTATAAATACATAAAGAATTATATTCACAATTATACCAGACCATTTGGAATAATGGTTTAAGTGGAATCCCATTGAAACTCTTAGAAGCAAATAATATAGTGGCGGATGTACATCATTCTTTTGATTTTCATATACTGGTAAGAAATTATTTCTTTCATTTTCGCTTATGCTTAAATAATCTTCATAATACCCTTTATTATGCCAAGTATTATAAAAGTCTTTATTAGCTTGTATTTCAACTTGATGGTAGTTTGCTAATCCAAGAGAATAGGCTTCATCCATATGTAAATATGATTTATTTATTCCAGCTACTATAAATATAATAGTCTGGATTATTACAATCATTGCCACCATAATTCGTTCTTTATTTTTATCATTTAATTTCACATTAGCCTCCTCATTTGAGCTGTTTTAATGACATTCTTTTAGCTTTCTACTTTGTTCTAAATACTCTATTTTATTAATAATGCCATAGGAAAGGTAAAATGGTATTGTCATTTGTGCTACTACCATAATAAAACTATATAAAGCCCCTCCCTTTGTTATTTTATATAGTATTTCAATTGGAGTCCCTGGAAAGTTATTTGATATAAACATTAAATTTCCATTAAAGAGTTTATTAATGATTAAGGCTATTATACTCATTATTCCTATTAAACTCGCAAAATACTTTATATCCCCCTTTTTTAATTCGACATATTTTGTTTTGTTTACTAAAATTCCTAAATATATCATTAAACCATGAAACAAAAAACTGTGAATACTCAAAGCATGTAAGGCAGGATATATTGGTAATGAAGTAGATGGATATATAATAAATATAATTCCCCCTATTGTTGCACCACTTGCTAAAGACACATCTCCTATTTTCTTTAAAACTCCCTTTCCAAACGAACTACATAATCCCGCATATATTAGCATACTGCAATAATATAAAGGCATATATGTATTAACTGCATAAACTGAATTTTGCATTATATTAAAAATAATTTTGAATATTTCTAATATGCAAATAATTATTGTTATATTTTTAATTATTTTATGCACTTTTTCTTTACTAAGATTTCTTGTATATTTTAATGCAATACAAATACTAATAACAGTAATTCCAAGTAATATAAAATGGCCTGATGTAAATATTCCACATGGTTCATAATCTCCTACATTAGAAAACATTACTTCCTCTTCTTTCTATTTAACTTATGAATATTATTACAATAATATTTTACTTATTTTTATATCATAAATCACTTAATAAATTTTTCTATTTAGAATATTATTCATCATACTATAAAAGCAGACAATTTTCAATAAATTATCTACTTTTAGTTTTAGAATCTTTTTAATGAAACTTAATCTTGTTGTATAGAAAAGTAATAATATTCACAACTTACTTAATTTTTTTCTCTTCTTTAAGCCATTGAATTGTATCTTTTACTGTTTCTTTTATATCTCTTGTTGTATATCCCAACTCTTTTTTTGCTTTTAAATTAGAAAAATTCGAATTAGAAATTAATGTATATAAAGAATATTTTGTATACAACGGTGGATGTTTTGCCAAATAATAATATAGTTCAGATAAAGGAGCTGTTAATTTTGCAAACCACATAGGTAAAATAGTCTTTATCTTTTTTATTTTTAAAACACCACTAGCTATGTCTAATAATTCTTTTACTGTAATATATTGATTAGATAAAATATAACATTCTCCTTTTTTTCCATATTTGCAAGCTTTTATTATTCCATTAACAACATCTCTTACATCTACAAAATCATATCCTCCATTAACACAGGCTGTTAATTTTTTGTTTGCATAATCTATTAATAACTGTGTTAAATGTGTACTACTATAATCATTGGGTCCAATAATTCCAGAAGGATGTATAATACAAGCATTTAAGTTTTTTTCCTCTACCATTTTTAAAACATATTGAGCAGTTTCTGCCTTTGTTTTTGCATAATAACCAATTACTGCATCTGGATTAAAATCCTTTATTTCTGTTATTACTTCTTTGTTGGGTTTTTCGGTAATTGCATGAACACTACTAACATAAATAAGTTTTGCATTTTTTTCTAATACTTTTTGAATAATATTTTTTGTTCCATTTACATTAACATTATACACATTGGGATTATATTTAGATTTTATATAAACAATTGCTGCACAATGAATTACATACAATTCCTCATCTGCTGCTGTGAAAAATATTTGTTCTAAAGTCTCTGGTTTAGTAACATCCCCATAATAAATTTTACAATTCATATCTTTAAGAATATGGTATTTATCATTTGGTAAAATTAATGCTCTGACTTCATGCGTTTTTGATAATTCTCTAACAATATTATTACCTAAAAATCCATTTGCACCTGTTACAATAAAAATTTTTCTCATACCTTCCTCCCTTACACAATTAGTAGTATGTAGTTTTATTAATTATACTATAAAAAGGAAATCTATGCCATATTTTCATATTATTTAAAATTACTATTGTTGTTCTTATAGAAACTACAAATTGTAACAGTTATTTTTCTAATAAAATCTCTATTTTTTTATATAATTCGGGATATTTTTTTTTCATATTAATAATTTTAAAAGTTTTACTATCTGCCCATGCTAATTTTGTTGTTCCAATATTAATTAGCTGATTATCTTGATTATAAATATCATACTCTAACACAAATTTTACTGGTGTTAACTCTATTATTTTTGTTCTAATTTCTACCTCTTGATTATAATAAGCTGGTAATTTATATTGACAATTTAGTTCCACTAGTGGAGTAATAATCCCCTCTTTTTCTACTTCATCATATCGAATTCCTATTTTATTAAAAAATTCTGTTCTTGCTTGTTCATACCAAACAGCATATACCGAATGATGAATAATTCCCATTTGATCTGTCTCTGCATATCTTGGCACAATTTTAGTTGTTACTACCATCATTTCTCTCCTTTGCATTTATATTTATGTAAAATATAGAAATTTAAACCTCTAGTATTATAGCTTTCTTTTCTTTTAAACACTTTGGTACATCCAATATTCTTTGATTATCTGAACCTCTAAATTTTATTTCCGGATTTTTTCTTTCTTGAATAAATTTACCATCTACCAAAACGTCTATATTTTGTAGTGCTTGATTCGTTATATCATCATTTCTTTCTCTTAATTCTTCCAATGTATAACCTGTATAGCACCATACATCAAAATTTGGCTTTACTTTTCTTACATCTTGAATAAATTTATTTACCTCTGCAATATTTTCTTTGCATAAAGGTTCTCCACCACTAATTGTAATTCCATTTAAAATAGAATTTGCTTGAATTCTTTCTAAAATTTCTTGTTCATTAAATTCTTTTCCATAATCATAACTTTGTGCTACTTCATTATGGCATCCTGGGCAGTGGTGTGGGCATCCACTTACAAATAATACTGCTCTCCATCCCAAACCATTTGCTATACTTTCATCATAAAATCCTGCTATTTTCATATGTATTTCCTCCCTTTTTTAGAAGTAAGGTCACTATTTATAGTGACCTTGAACACTTTATCCAATTATTTGATTCTATGTTTTTGAATCTAGTCCTGTATGGGTTACTCTATCCTTTAATTCGTCTAATTTTGCTGAATTCCAACGAGAGGTTGTTCCTACTAAATAACCTGTAATTCTTTGAATTGTATCAATATTTTCACTACCGCATTTAGGACACTTTACTAAATTAGCATCTGCATTTTCAAAACCACATTCTAGGCACCTTGACCTAGTATGATTAATACTTCCATATCCCATATTGTATTTATCCATTAGGTCTACTACTGCTTGTACAGTTTGTGGATTATGTGTTGCATCTCCATCTAGTTCAATATAGAAAATATGCCCTGCCCTACATAAGTCATGGTATGGAGCTTCTATTTTTGCTTTATGTTCTGCTGTACATTTATACCATACTGGAACATGGTTACTATTGGTATAATATTCTTTATCTGTAATCCCTGGAATAATTCCATAATCCTTTTTATCTATTTTTGTAAATCTACCAGATAATCCTTCTGCTGGCGTTGCTAATACCGAATAATTTAAATTATATTTTTCTGAAAATTCATTTGTTAAATCTCTCATTTGTGTAATAATTTCAATTCCCAATTTTTGTGAATCTTCTGATTCTCCATGATGTTTTCCTGTTAAAGCAATTAAACATTCTGCTAAACCAATAAAACCTATACTTAATGTTCCATGTTTTAAAACAGGTTCTATTATATCATTTGGTTTTAGTTTATCGCTTCCAATCCACATACCCGACATTAATAATGGAAATTGTTTTGCTAATGCTGTACATTGAAATTTATATCTTTCATATAATTGTTGTGCTGCTAATGTTGCATATTTTTCTAACTTATTCATAAATATTTTCTTTACTGTCTTTTTATAGTTTTCTGTCATTTCACCTTCACTATTCGTTCCTAGTGTGAATTTTTTTCCTACTTTTTCTTGTGCTTCTAAAGCTGATTCTATTGCAATTCTTGGTAAATTAATAGTTGTAAAAGATAAATTTCCTCTACCAACAGAAGTTTTTTCTCCATGCCTATCCTCAAATACTCTTGTTCTGCATCCCATTGTTGCACATTCATAATAACTTCTATTAGAATCTTCTGCTTTCCATTTTTCATTTTGATTAAATGTGGCATCTAAATTAATATAATTAGGGAAAAATCTTTTTGCTGCTACTTTACAAGAAAATTGGTATAAATCATAATTTCTATCTTCCGGTAAATAATTAACACCTCTTTTTTTCTTCCAAATTTGGATAGGAAAAATAGCTGTTTCTCCATTTCCAACCCCTTCATAAGTTGATTGCAACATTTCCCTTATAATACATCTTCCTTCTGGTGTTGTATCTGTTCCATAATTAATAGAACTAAATACTACTTGGTTTCCTCCTCTAGAGTGGATAGTATTCATATTGTGAATAAATGCTTCCATTGCTTGATGTACTCTATTAACAGTATTATTTACTGCAATTTGTAACATTCTATCTTTTCCCTTTAAACCTGTTAAATCTTTTTTAATATAGTCCTCTGGTTGATAGTCCAATAAATCTGTTACATCTATGTCAAAACTTTCTCCTTGTTTTTTTATTTCTTCTTGTAATGTTTTTTTGACATATGGTGCCAAATAATAATCAAAGTTTGGTATAGCCTGTCCTCCATGCATTTCATTTTGAATTGTTTCCATAGAAATACATCCAATAATACTTGCTGTTTCTATTCTTTTGGCAGGTCTTGAAGAACCATGTCCTGCCCTAAAACCCTCTTGTAATATTTTATCTAATGGATGTTGTAAACAAGTTAATGATTTGGTTGGATAATAATCTTTATCATGAATATGAATATATCCTTTTTTCATTGCTTCTCTTACTTCTGGTGAAAGTAAAAAGTCATCTACAAATGGTTTTGTTGTTTCACTTGCAAATTTCATCATCATACCTGCTGGAGTATCTGCATTCATATTAGCATTTTCTCTCGTAATATCATTAGCCTTTGCACCTATAATATCTAAAAATATTTCTTTTGTTTTTGATTTTCTTGCAACATCTCTATTATATCGATAAGTAATATAGCTTTGTGCTACTTCCTTTCTACTAGATCCCATTAATTTTTTTTCTACAACATCTTGAATTTCATACACACTAACTTGATTTTTATCTTCTAACTGTTTTTCAACACTATTTGCAATTTTATTTGCTAAATCAATATCTACTCCTCCTACTGTTTGTGCCATTGATTTTGTAACAGCATCTATAATTCTTTCCTTATTAAATTCTACCACTCTTCCATCTCTTTTAATTACTTGCATTTTTATTACCCCCTATTTTTAATTTATTATCATAATAAAAAACTTGATTTACTCACCATATTTTTTATTCTGCACTTATTTTATAGAAACATTTTTTAGTTGAAAGTTGCTATAGCAACTTTTTTTATTTTTATTTTTGGTATCTTTCTTCTTTAGCTTAAATTTCTTATTTTTGTCTAATATTACATTTATATTACAAATATTTTGCAGTTTTTTACGCTTGTCATCAGTATGTTTTAAATTTTAGTGTTGCTATAGCAACTTTTTTGTGATATTATTTTTAAAAAAGGGTGAGGTAATTATGAAAAAAATTTTTGATGCAAATAATTTTATAAACAAATTAAAAACAAACTGTTTTTTAGGAGAAATTAAAGAATTTCAGGAAAACGAAATTATTACAACCTTTTTAATTAGAAGAAATCAGTTTTGTATTTTGTTAGATGGTGAAGCACAACTACTTACCTACGACAAGCAAGGAAACAAAAAAATTATATATTGTTATAAAAAAAATGACCTTTTTGGAGAAGCATTATTTAAAATTTATATGGATAGAGAATTATTTGTTTTAGCCAAAAAGAAATGCAGTGTGTTATTTTTTCCTTATGACACCATTGAAAACTGTAGCAAAGATTGTTTATTCCATTTAGAACTGTTAAGGAATTTACCAGACCTTATTTTACATGGAATTGCGGAACAAAACTTTAGAATACTTTTATTATCTCATAAAAGTGTACGAGACAAATTATTAACTTATTTTCAAACCCTTGCTAGAGAAAATAATAGTAAGAACATAGAAATTCCTTTTTCTTTAACAGATTTAGCAGATTATCTTATGATTGAACGAACCGCTATGATGAGAGAATTAAAGCGATTAAAAGATGAAAAAATTATTAAGAAAAATAATGACAAAATAACATTATTATAATGTTAACAAAATACCTGTGAATTTAATCACAGGTATTTTGTTAAAAAAGTTCTTTTATTTTAGAAATTAAATAATGACTTCCTCCTGTTGTTTTAGCATCTTCTACCATACTAACAATTAGCATTGGATTTTGGCTATTTACTGTAAAACAATTAAACCATCCTAGTTGTGTACCTTCATCTTCTGTTGTATTTTTTTGTATTTCCGCTGTACCTGTTTTTCCTGCTAGAGTAATCCCATTTATTTTTGCATCATGAGCTGTTCCATTGCTATTTTCCACAACTTGAATTAAGTCCTCTTGAATAATCGCTGCTGCATCTTTAGAAAAAACATTAGTTTTCCAATATTGCACATCTGGAGTTTCTTTATATTCTATATATGGTTTTAACATATTTCCTTCATTAATAAAAGCAGAATAAATACAAGCCATATGAATTGGGTTTACTAATATTTCTCCTTGTCCATATCCACTGTCTGCCAAACTAATTTCTGTTTCAATTTTTCCATTATTTGAAACCTGTGATTTTGCTAAATCAATAATAAACGGAATTTCTTCACCAAAACCTAACTGGTTTAATCCCTCCACCAAAGTACTACTTCCAATTCTTAAAGCTAACTTTGCAAAATAAATATTATCTGATCGAAGTAGTGCATTTTGTAAATTAGCTGCTTGGCTGTATGGTGTTAAAGTTGTAATATAATAATTTCCCCAAGATTTATTGTTTTGCCAACTTAATCCACTTCTTCCAAAATCTTCATTTGCATCAAATTTTTCATTTGTTAATCCAATAGCTCCTGTAATTGGTTTAAAAACAGATCCAGGTGTCCAGCTTTGAGCAAAACGATTTAACAATAAATTTCTCTCATCATTTTTAACTAAATTCCATTTATTATTAGAATATCCCATTGCAAAGTCATTTGCATCATAAGATGGTGTACTAACTAATGCCAACATTTCACCAGTTTCAGGTTGCATAACAACAAATAATCCTTTATTTTCTCCTAAACTATTATATAATTTTTCTTGTATAGCTATATCAATTGTTGTTTTAATGTCTTCTCCATTTTTTACTTGTTTTTGTAAAATAGTAGATTTTTTATTTCCTTGGCTGTCTTCTATATATATTTCGTAGCCGTCTTGTCCTTTTAATCTTTCTTCCCAAGCTTTTTCTAATCCAACTTTTCCAATAATACTATTTTGGTCATACCCTTTTTCTTTTCTACTTTCTAGTTCTTCTGCTGTAATAGATTGCACATAACCAGTTAAGTGAGAAGTTACTTCTCCATAAGGGTATACTCTCATTGTTTTATCTGTAATCATAATTCCTTTTATTTCTAGTAATTGTTTTTTTAATTCTGTTGCATTTTTTGAAATTGTCTTAATTGGAACAAAAGTGTCTTCTTTTACATAAGATGCACTCATGTCGTTTTCTATACTTTCAACAGAAATATCTAATAATGTTGCTATTTTTTCTAAATCTTGCTGTTTATTTTCACTTAGTTTTCCTGGAACTATTCCCACTGAAGATGCAGTTCCTTCCCCTGCTAGCATTTTTCCATTTCTATCTAAAATACTACCACGTTTAGCTTCTGTTGTTTTAATACGTAATTTATCTTCATTGTTTAAAGTAGGATAAATGAGGTTAGAAGACCATTCTATTTCATATTTTTTTTCTGTGTTTTTTAAAAAACTCACTGTATTAGAAAATCCTAATTCTCCTGCCAATGTTTGCATAGTAGTTTTATATTTTATTTCTGTCTTTGTTGCATCTAGCTTATTAATTTCTAATATTTCAATCTTTAAGTTTTTCATTTCTATACCAGAATAAATATTTTTATTTCTTGTAATAAAATCTTCTTTTGATATTTTCTCTTTACTATTATTTGTAATTAATTCATACATTTTTTCATAATTTTGTTCATTTAAGTTAGCCATGTATTCTTTTAAAACACCTTCTGGTTGATTTGCTTCTTTGTAATAATTCCATATAACAATTCCTACTATTATTCCCACAATAACTAAAATAGTTACAATAATAGCAATAACTTTTTTCTTCATTTTTACCCCTCTTTTTTCTTAAATTATATTAGTGTAATTTTATCACAAAGTAGCAAAAAAAGATAGATTTTTATAAAAATTTGTCTTTTTTTGTTACATAATAATTACAAATGACACTTATTTAGATTAGAGCATAATAATAATTCCAAAAATATTGTGGAAAAACGGATTATATATTGACAAAGCAGAATATTTTTTATAAAATGTTAGTCGTATCTAACTTGTGTAAAAATATTTGAATTGATATAATTTTAACTATTTAAACTAAAAATAAAGGAGGAATTTAAGTGTTAGAATTAAAAAATATATGTTTTGAACGAGACAATAAAAAAATATTAGATAATATTAATTTAGTATTAGAAGACAATCAATTTTATGTTATTACAGGTCCTAATGGCTCTGGTAAGTCTACATTAGCAAAAATTATTATGGGAATTGAAACACAAGATAGTGGACAAGTTATTTTAAATGGAAAAGATATTAGCCACCTCCCTATTTATGAAAGAGCTAAACTTGGTATTGGTTTTGCTTTTCAGCAACCTGTTAAATTCAAAGGACTTACTGTTTATGATTTACTAAAATTATCTATTCAAAAAGATTTATCTAAAAAAGATGCTTGTAATATTTTATCTCAGGTTGGTTTGTGTGCTAAGGAATATATTGATAGGGAAATTAACTCTTCTTTGTCTGGTGGTGAATTAAAAAGAATTGAAATTGCAACAGTTGCTGTTAGAAACTCTTGTTTAACAATTTTTGATGAACCAGAAGCTGGAATTGACTTATGGAGTTTTCAAAACTTAATTAAAATTTTTGAAAATATACGTCAATCAACAAAAGGAATTACTCTCATTATTTCTCATCAAGAACGAATTCTAACAATTGCTAATACTATTATTTTATTAAATAATGGAAAAATTGAAAAAACAGGAAACTCTATTCAGATGATGAATGAAATTTTAGTAAAACCAAACTGTTGCAAATTAGGAGGTGAAATTTAATTGGAAAAAATAGATCAAAATTTATTAAAAGAAATTACAGATATAGATGGTAGCTATTCACGGAGCCTATAATATTCGTAAAAATGGAAAAGGAATTGAAAGAAAAATAACTGATAATGTTAATATTATTACGAAAACAGATAAATCTGGTATTGATATTTATGTAAAAGAAAATACCAAGCTTGACTTTGTCCATATTCCTGTTATTATTACACAAAGTGGATTAAATGACATAGTCTATAATGACTTCTATATTGGTAAAAATGCTAATGTAGTTATTATTGCAGGTTGTGGTATTCATAATGATGCTCATTTAGATTCACAACATGACGGTATTCATCGCTTCTTTTTAGAAAAAGGAGCAAAGGTAAAATATATTGAAAAACATTATGGTGAAGGAAATGGAAATGGAAAAAAAATTCTAAATCCTGTTACTCAATTACATTTAAAAAGTGGTAGCACCTTTGAAATGGACAGTATTCAAATAAAGGGTGTTGATTCTACTATTAGAACTACCAAAGGAGTTTTAGAAGATAATACTAATTTAGTTATTTCGGAAAAAATTATGACACATGGTTCACAATATGCCAAAACTTCCTTTGAAGTAAACTTAAATGGTAGTTATTCTAGTACTAAAGTAACCTCAAGATCAGTTGCAACCGAAAATTCTATTCAGCAATTTGAATCTAAAGTAGAAGGAAATTCTACCTGTTTTGGTCATGTAGAATGTGATGCTATTATTCAAGATCATGCTAAAGTAATTGCTATTCCTTCCATTATTGCTAATCACGTGGATGCTAATTTAGTTCATGAAGCAACAATTGGAAAAATTGCTGGAGAACAATTAATAAAACTAATGTCTTTAGGTCTTTCTGAAAAAGAAGCAGAACAAGAAATTATTAATGGTTTTTTGAAATAATTTCTTTCTTCTTGCATTTCATTCTTTTTTAACATGTTACAATATATTACATAAATTTGAAATGAGGTTATTATGAATAAAATACCTGAACTTTTATCTCCTGTTCGGAGATTATGATTGTTTAGTTGCAGCTGTGCAAAATGGTGCAGATGCCGTTTATTTTGGTGCTAGTTTATTTAACGCACGAGCAAGTGCAACCAATTTTGATGATACTTCTTTAAAAAAAGCTATTGACTATGCCAAATTAAGAAATGTAAAAGCACATCTTACTTTGAATACCTTAATTAAAAACAACGAATTTGAACAAGCATTATCTCTAGCTAATAAAGCCTATTCTTATGGAATTGATGCTATTATTGTACAAGATTTAGGACTAGCACGTTATTTAATTAAACATTTTCCAGATTTACCAATTCATGCTAGTACCCAAATGAGTATTTATAATTTAGATGGTGTAAAAAAAGCAGAACAGTTAGGATTTTCTAGGGTAGTTTTAGCAAGGGAAGTTCCTATCTCTGAAATTAAATCTATTTGTGAAAGTTCTTCTATTGAAATCGAAACTTTTCTACATGGTGCCCTTTGTATGTCTTATTCTGGTCAATGCTTATTCTCGAGTATGATTGGTGGGCGCTCTGGTAATCGCGGAAAATGTGCTCAAGTTTGTCGTCTTCCATATGAACTTTTAGAAAACAATAAAATAATTGATAAAGGGTATTTACTTAGTCCTAAAGATGTATGTTCACTAGAATTATTACCAGATTTAATCAATGCGGGAGTTGATTGTTTTAAAATAGAAGGAAGAATGAAATCTCCCGAATATGTTGCTACTGTTACTAAAATTTATAAAAAATATATTAATATGGTAATAGAACATCAGCAATACTTTGTAGAAAATACAGATAAAAAAAATTTAATGCAAGTTTTTAACCGTGGCGGTTTTAGTTTAGGACATTTAGCAGATTCACCTAATTTTCAGCTTGTTTTTAAAGAAAAACCAAACCATATGGGAATTTATTTAGGAAAAGTTGCTCATTTTAATGCTAACAAAGGTTATATAAAACTTGTATTAAACGATACTGTTTCTAAATTAGATACAATTAGTGTTGGCTCAGAATTTGGTTCTTATACTGTTTCTGAACTTATGCTAGATAAAAAAAATGTTGCTGTTGGAAATTGCAATGAATATATTACTATTGGTAGAGTAAAGGGAAATATTCGGAATTGGAAACAAAGTCTATAAAATGACCTCCAAAGAATTAGCTACACAGGTACGGAAATACTTTTTCCGGAAAAGAATTTAAAAAAATTTTCCTTCATGCTGAAATTACTGTTTTAGAAAATATCCCTATTAAATTAAAAGTTACGGCTAATAATGGTATTTATCAAAATATTTCTTTCGAAATTCAAGCTAATGTTTGTCCTATACCAGCAACTTCACAACCAATTACCAAGGAAAAAATTATTGAACAACTTTCTAAAACTGGTAATACACAATTTGAGTTTACAAATATAAACGTAAATTTAGGAAACAGGTTATATATTCCTAAATTTTGTATTTTTAATGAACTTCGTAGACAAGCATTAGAAAAACTAGAGCAAATTGTAAAGTCTAGGTATGAAAAGGATTTAAAAAATTTACCTCTTAAAAAATCTAGTAACCATACGTTTTTAAATTACCAAATTAGTATTTTATTAAGCGAACTTTCTACTCATATAAATTATAGTACATTATCTGCTGTTTCCAAGGTGTATATTCCATTACATTATTTTTTGGAAAAAAGTTTTAAAAATGTAATAGAAAATTTATGCCAAAATCAAAATGTTTATATTTATTTACCAACTATTACTAGAAAAAACTATTCCAATATATTGCACACAATGTTAAATGCTATTGTTCAAGCATTTTCTATAAAAGGTTTTGTTGTTTCTAATTTGTCACAAATTGAAATTGTTAAGAATTATCATTTAGAAATAGTTGGGAACTATACTTTAAATGTATTTAATAGCCAAACAATTAATGAATTAAAAGATTTAGGAATACAAACTTATACTATATCGCCTGAATTAGATAAATCTACTATAAATGAAGTAAATAAATGTGCTACTATCTCTTCTGAAATTATTTGTTATGGGTATTTACCTTTAATGAACTGCAACTATTGTTTATTAGGTAAATCTAACAAATGCTATCCTGAATGTAATCAGCAGTGTAAAAATAATTTTTATTATTTAAGAGATAGAATGGGCTTTTTGTTTAAAGTTGTTCCGGATAAAATAGAAACAGTTACTACCATCTATAATAGTAAAATTACTTCTATTGCACCTCAAGGGTTAAATTGTGATTTTATAAGATTAGATTTTACTAAAGAAACTATAGAAGAAATAAATGAAATAATTACTACTTACCAAGCATGTAATCGTATAGAAGGGCAAAATTATACCAACGGAAACTTGAATAGAGAAGTATAAAACAGTTAAAATTACATAAATGATTTATATAAAAAACTTAAAATCAAAAAATAAATCCAAAGAAAAGACTGTTGAACAAAATATTTTTATATACTTTGTCAACAGTCTGAAAATTTTAATATAATAATATTAAAATTTATTTTTAAAAATTATTTCCTTTAAATTATTCCTCTACTTAGTTCAATTATTAAATTCATATTGTCATCTTTGGCTGCTTTGTTTTTTCGCATTTTTCCACATTTTTTACAACGAAATAAAATAACATATCCTTTTTTAGAATCTATTTCTAGTCCTATTGGCTCTAAATCTCCATGGCATTGCTCTGCTCTGTCACCCGGATTAATATCTACATGTTTAGAATGCAAACAATAAGGGCAATGATTTCTGCAAGAATAGCCTAACTTCTCTACTTTTCTTCCACAGTTCTCACAAATAAATTCTTCATCTATTTCTGTAAATCTGCTTGTATTATTCATTTTGCCTCCATATTTATTTTTTATATTCTTTTACTACTAATGTTTATATAGAATATAATTAATCTAGTAACTCATAATCTTTTTTCTTTGTTTCTTCTATTTTCAATAGTTTTATAATATCAATTTATAGTCTATCTGTCAATATTAATTCTTTCTTCTTCCATAATTTGTAGTTTTTTAAGTTTTTTGTTCTAACTTCCAAAATATCATTCTATTTTGCTCTCTTAAAAAGTACTATGAATAATAATCTTATTTTTAGAGGTCATGCACTTTTATAAATACAAAATCATATATTAGTTGTATAGATTATTGGGAGGTGCGTTTATGTTTGCGCTTTGGCTTTCTAGCTTCTTTTCTTTTTTTAAAACTGCTGTATTTTTAGTTGGGTACATATCTAATAGTAACTTATTCCCTGAACCTCTTTCTAATGAAGATGAAGCTTATTATTTGGAAAAATATCAGCAAGGAGATGAAGATTCAAGAAACGTATTAATTGAACATAATTTGAGATTAGTAGCACATGTATGTAAAAAATATAATATTCCTAATATGGACAATGATGATTTAATTTCAATTGGAACAATTGGATTAATTAAAGGAATTAATAGCTTTAAACAAGAAAAAGGAGTTCGACTTGCAACTTATGTTTCAAGATGTATTGATAACGAAATTTTAATGTATTTAAGAAGTGTTAAGAAAACAGGAGCAGAAGTTTATTTGAATGAACCTATTGGAAAAGATAAAGATGATAACGAAATTTCTCTAATTGATGTTCTTGAAAATGATGAAAAAAGTATTGAAGATGAAATCGATTTAAAATTAAAAATAAAAATGTTATATAAAAAAATGAAAGAAGTTTTAAAGCCTAGAGAAAAAAATATATTAGAAATGCGTTTTGGATTAGATGGTTCTAAACCAAAAACGCAAAATGAAATTGCAGATATGATGGGAATAAGCCGTTCTTATGTTTCTCGTATTGAAACAAAAGCAATTGGTAAACTAGCCAATGAAATAAAACAATAATTTTAAAAAGGAAAGTTTAAGCTTTCCTTTTATTTTTGAACAATTTCTATTTCCATTCTCCCATTAACAGGCGCTAAAAGCCTACTGTATTTTCATAATATGTTGTATTTTATTATTTTGGTATAATTATACGTAATAAATTTAAATTCTTTATTATATAACTTTAAAATACAAATAACTCCTCTAAAACTAAAGACAATAAATGGTAGAAAACATAAAGATAGCATCTAAATTTTGAAACTGATTACCTTTACACACTAAATATCTTATTCTTTTTTTAAATTATATTTTTTTAATATTTCATATAACTTATGAATTGGTAAACCTAGAACCGTTGTATAATTTCCTTCTATTTTTTCTACATACTTTCCAAAGCTACTTTGTATTGCATAACTTCCAGCTTTATCTAAAACTTCCTCTGTGTGAATATATTCTTCTATTTCTTGTTCAGATAAATTACTTAAATATACATTCGTAATATCTACTAAAACATTTTCCTCTTGTTTTTTCTCTTTTTCTACTAATATAGCTAAACTAGTAATTACTTGGTGTACATCATTGTTTAACTCTAATAACATTTGTTTTGCTTCATTTAAGTCTTTTGGCTTTCCATATGTTTTACCATTTTTTACTACTAAAGTATCTGCTCCAATAACAATTCTATCTCCTTGCGTTTTGTCAAATATAGACTTCGCTTTTTTATAAGCTAACACTTTAGACTGTTCTTCCAATGATAAACCTTTTGTTAATGTCTCGTCTGCATTGCTTGGAATCACTTCATATTTTACTTTTATTAAGTCTAATAGTTCTTTTCTTCTCGGAGAACCCGAGGCTAATATAATTTTCATTATTTTCTCCTTTTGACCATTTAGGTACACTGTGATATAATATTATTAATTTCCTAATTTGGAAATTAAATCGAAAGGAAGGTTATCCATCATGAAGCAGTCTCTAAAACGGATTGGTCTGGCTCTTTGGAAGGTAATACTCTTTGTTTTGAAAACAGCATTGGTCATTGTATTTCTTGCTTCTATATCAGACAACTTTGCAGGTATGTTAAGAAACCTTGTACGCTTATCAAGCCAAATTTGGTTTGGCATTGATAAAGTAGTTGGCGCCATTCTGTCAATGTTTTAGCCTTTCGCCTCCTCTATTTTGTTTTATACAAATAGAGGAGTATTTTTATTGCTTTATACTAAAAATTTTTGTTTGTTTTCTTTCTTCTAATAATAGTGTTTGCTTCTACCTGAATTGGTAATTTTAATTTCACTGTTTGTCCTTGTTTTCCTGGATTAATTGTATTAATTTTTTCTTCTGTATTACTGTCCCATAATTGTTCTATTATAAATTCAACTGGTTCTATTTTATGTGGAATAATTATTTCTAATGTATCACCAACAGATAATTTGTTTCGTATTTCTAATAATGTCTTTTCTTTATGATATTCCAAAACTTTTCCTCCAAATTCATAATTTGGATTATATTGCTTTCCTTCATATTCTTGTATATCTTGATTATTTTTATCATTAAAATAAAACGTAGTTAACCCTCTTGTTTTTATTTTTTCTAATTCTTTTAAATATTTTGTATAATCATAATTTTGAGGATCTTTACAGTAATCATCAATTGCATTTCTATAAGCATTAATAACAGTCGCCAAATAATATTCTGTTTTTAGTCTGCCTTCTATTTTTAGGCTATTTACTCCTAATTCAAATACTTCTGGTAATTCCTTTATTAAACATAAATCTTTAGAAGAAAAAATATAAGTTCCTGTACTATCATGCTCCACTGGCATTAAATTTCCTGGCTTATTTGTCTCTTCTACATACACATTATATGCCCATCTACAACTTTGTGCACAATCTCCTAAATTTGCACTTCTTCCTGCTAAAAAATCACTTAAAAAACATCTTCCAGAATAGCTAAAACAAATTGCTCCATGAACAAACATTTCAATGTCTAATCCCTCTGGTTTATTTTTTACAATTTCACGAATTTGTTCTTTATTTAATTCCCTACCTAAAATAATTCTTTTTGCACCATTATTATACCAAAATTTACAAGTATGGTAACTTACAGTATTTGCTTGTGTACTAATATGCTTTTCTATATCTGGTGCTTCTTCTTTTAAAACTTCTAGCACTCCACCATCTGCTACAATAATTCCATCTACTTTTAGGTCATTTAAAACTTTTGCTTGTTTGCGTATTTCGTCATATTTTTCATCCCAAGCAAATATATTGATTGCTACATATACCTTTTTGCCAATACTATGTGCATATTGTATGGTATTCACTAAATCATTATCCTGCATTTCTGCTCTAGTTCTTAAAGATAAGGAACTAGTTCCTGCATATACTGCATCTGCTCCATACATAAATGCGATTTTTGCTTTTTCAAATGTTCCTGCTGGTGCTAATAGTTCTGGTACTTTCATATTTCTTCCTCTTTCTTTATTTCATTATTTTTACAATTTATTAAGTTACAATATTATCGTTTAAAAACATCTTTTATTAATCTTAAAACTGTAATTACTATAACATATTTTTGTTATAAAATCTATATTTAAATTTCCTTTTTACTATTTTTTTATACAAGTTTCCAATTTTATCTTTTTAGAATACTATAACATTATAATGTATATCTATTTTGTTTTTAGTAGATAATATATGAGAAGAGAGGAGAATTTCACTTGATTAATTCTTTTTGTATAAAAACAAATAATACTATAATTTTAGATTATCTACTAGAACAATTCCATTCTACACGGATTAGAAAATATTTATTTGTCTCGTCATCAGTTTAAATCTTATCAAAATGTTGTTATACATTATACGGGTGAAAATAAAAAAGCCTTTATTCGTGCTGTTTCTTCTTCTATTGCAGATGTCATTTTTTGTTTCTATGAAAACAATATTTTAAAAAAAATGATTTATTTTAATTATTTTTATTTTTCGGAATTAGAAAAAAAAGAAATTTTAGAAAATAGTATTCAGCTATTGGTATCTAATAAAAATGATTGTGTTCATAGGAAAAATGTTATCCTACAGGCTGTTACTAATTTTTTAAGCGAAAATAAATCCATCCTTTTAGATGGGTTCGTTCATTTTAGATTAGCAAAATATATGCAAATATTGGATGAAACCATTGATTTAGCAGTAGATAAATTTTTAATTGAAAGAGAATATAATGAGTTTATTAGTTTATTAAAATTATATGTTAATTCAAAAGAAAATACTGCTTCTATTGTCCATCTTATTTATTCTAAAAATGAATCTGTTTTGCTAGACGAACATAAAAACTTAATTAATACTGGTGAAAATGTTTTTAAAGCTAAATATTTATCTGATATTACATTTTCCTCTAATGATTATGCACTAAATACTTTATTAAATATTATTCCAGAAAAAATATATATTCATTTAATTGATTCTGCTGAAGATGAATTTATTCATACACTCAAATTAGTATTTGAAAATAGAATTTTTATTTGTAAAGATTGTCCTATCTGTAATATTTATCAGTTATCCGACAAAAAATTGCATCAATTAACATTTAAAGACTAAACACTTTACTCCATAAAGTTTATGTGATATAAATAATCTATAAACTTTTATGGAGGTTTTTTATGGATAAAAAATTAATTACAATTTTAGTCCCTGCATACAATGAACAAGAAGTTCTTTATATGCTTTACGAAAGATTAAATACTTTAATATCTAGTATTCCAAACTATAATTTTGAAATTCTCTTTGTTAATGATGGTAGTAAAGACAATACTTTAAACATTATTATGGAATTAAGAGAAAAAGATAGTAAGGTTTGTTATGTAAATTTATCTAGAAACTATGGAAAAGAAACCGCTATGCTTGCCGGACTTGATTATTCTAAAGGAGATGCTGTAGTTATTATTGATGCCGATTTGCAAGACCCTCCTGAATTAATTCCAGAAATGATTAAATACTGGGAAGAAGGCTATGATGATATATATGCTAAAAGACGTTCTCGAAAAGGAGAAAGCTTTTTAAAAAAGTTTACTTCTAAAATGTATTACCGTATTTTGCAAAAATTTACTAGAATTGATATTGGAAAAGATGCTGGTGATTTTAGATTACTTGACAGGCGTTGTGTAGAGGCATTAAAGAAAATGCGTGAATCACAAAGATATACAAAAGGATTGTACAGTTGGATTGGTTATAAGAAAAAAGAAATTTTATTTGATAGGGATCCACGTGCTGCACGGAAAAACAAAATGGAATTATGGAAAATTAATTAATCTTTCTATTGATGGTATTACTTCTTTTACAACAGCACCTTTAAGATGGGCAACTTTTTTTGGAATTGGAATTTCGTTTATTGGTTTTTTTTATATGTTATATACTATTATAAAAACCATTGTCAAAGGTATTGATGTACCACGGTTATGCTTCAACTATGGTTGTTATTCTTTTTCTAGGTGGTATTCAATTAATTTTCTTAGGTGTTATTGGTGAATATTTAGGACGAGCCTTTTACGAAACTAAATCAAGACCTTTGTACTTTATTGATAGATATAATGAAGAAAAAGAAACAAATTTAAAAAAGGATTAAACAATGTCTAGTTTTGTCTTAAAAGTAATTGCATGTATTACCATGTTTATCGACCATATTGGTTATGCCATTTATGGCAAACTTTCTTGGTGTAATTATATAGGAAGAATTGCCTTCCCTATTTTTGCCTACCAAATAACAGAAGGATATACCCATACCAAAAGTCTTAAAAAGTATTTTTTAAGACTTTTGGTGTTTGCTATTATTTCCCAAGTTCCTTTTATGTTATTTCATTCTATTATTTCTCGTGATTTTGGGTTAAATATATTTTTTACTTTATTACTAGGCTTGTTGTCTATTTTTCTTTTTGAAAAATTACCTTCTAAATTGCTATCCATTCCTTTTATTGCATTATTATGTGCTTTTGCTGAAGTAACTAATATGGATTATGGTTATTGGGGTGTATTATTAATTTTTGTATTTTATTTATGTAAAAATAGCAAAATTTTACTAACCATTTCTTTTTTGGTATTACTTTGTATTCATTATGTACCAAACTTTATTGTTTCTAATTTTTACTATGGCTATATTTATTTAATGTTATGTACATTTGCAAGTATAGTTCCTATCCTGTTTTACAATCAAAAACAGGGTAGAAAAGTAAAATACTTTTTATATGTTTTCTACCCTGCTCATCTATTATTTATATATGGGTTACATTTTTTATTTTTCCATTAGTGATTTATTAATCCCTCTTGCAACTACAGAACTCATATTTTGAATTAAATCATCAATTTCTTTTGGTGTAACAATCATGTTAAAATCATTTGGTACTAACGCATTTTTTATTTCTTCATAGTTATCCTCTTCTTTTAATTTATTTAAATAATCATTTGATTTTGATTCTTTTTGCAATTTTCCAATAAACAAATCTAGGCAATCCTCTGTTATAGTTGCTAAATCCACAACCATAGGCACCCCGTAAAGCAATAACAGGAACCCCCAAAGTTTCTTTGCTTAATTCTTTTCTTGTGTTTCCAACACCTGCTCCCGGTGTTATTCCTGTATCCGCTAGTTGGATTGTGCTACTAATTCTTTCTACACTTTTAGAAGCTAAACTATCTATTACAATTACTAATTTAGGTTGAACATTATCTACTATTCCTTTTAATATTTCTAAAGTTTCTATTCCGGTTGTTCCTAATACCCCTGGTGCTATTGCAGAAACTGGTCTTGCATCTTTTTCTAAATATTGTGGTGCATAAGTTAAAAGATGTCTTGTAATATCAATATCCTGTATTACTCTTGGCCCTAAAGAATCTGGTGTTACTTTTTGATTTCCTAGCCCAACAACCAAAATATGTTCTTGTTTTCCGAATATGTTTATCCATTAATGCAACTAATTCCTTTTTTATATTTATTGCTATATTTTCTATTTCCTCTTCTGAAGCTATTTTTAAATTTTTAACATCTATTGTAACATAAGTTCCTATTGGTTTTCCTAATGCTTCTGCTCCTTCTTGGTTAAAAATATTTACCCTCGTTATTTTTATATTTTCTCCATCTTCATATTCTCCGTGTTTCTACTCCTGGAATTTCCTTTTCTATTTTATTTGCTTTTCTGTAGATCTCTCTTCTTTCTGTAGCTAAATCTGTCCTAAAATTAATCATAAAAAAAAACCTCCTCTTTTTCTATTATTGTTAGAAAAAAGAGGAAATTTATACATTTTATTTACATATAAGCACAAATAATTGCTTCTAATCCAGTATTTAAATCAATTAATCCGTGTTTTATAATTGACATCTAAATCTGCTAATTCTTTTAATATATTTCTTAAAACTTCTTCTTCAAAATAAGTTGATTGCTTCTTATATTTTGTAGTTAAAAACACTTGATTTGGTTTTAAGTTTAATGCTTCTACAATGTCTTGGTTTTCCTTTTGTGCTATTTTTACTAGATATAGTTTTTTAAAATGTTGATAAATTAATGTTATTATTCTTTGAATTGGCTCTTTATTGTATAATAAGTTATGTAATATTTGTAATGCTTTTGCAATATTTTTATTTCCTAAGTTATCGGTCAAGTCAAATATAACTGTCTCTGTTTGCTGAATACATAATTTATCAATATCTTCTTTTTGAATTGTTCCACCAGCACCTGAAAATTCAATTAGTTTTCTCATTTCATTAATAAGGTCTTGCATAGAAGTTCCACAAACTCCGTACAAAGTATTCTAATGTACTATCAGCTATTTTTACTTGATATGCATTAACAACTGGTTTTAGTCTTTTTGTTATAGCAATTGGTTTTAATTTTTCAAAGTTGCAAATAATTCCTAGTTGTTCAATACAATAATATAATTCATTTTTTTCAACTTCTGTCTCTATTAATAAAATTACATTACTTTGTTTAATTTCATTACTATTTTCTTTTATATAATTTGCTAATTTGTCTTGCATACCTTCTGTTTTAGTAGATTTTCTTTTTGTTTCTTTTTTTAATAGACCAGCATTTTTTACAATAATCAATTTTTTCTCATAGCCAAAAGCAGGCGTTCCGAATATCTGCTATTAAATTTTGCACATTTGTTTCATCTATTACAATATAATTAATTCCTACAATCAGTTTTCCAAATAGTTTTTTTATTTTTTTTACACAATTCTCCAGTAGAAATGTTTCTTCTCCATAAAATAAATATAAGCTATTTAACTTTCCTGCATTTAATTCCTTTTCTAATTCTTCAACTTTCATTATTTCATTTCCTTGTTTATAATTTTTCTGCAAATTTTTGTGAATGTGCATGGCATATACCAATTGCCATACTGTCTGTTATATCGTCTAATTTTGGTATTTTTTCTATTTTTAAAATAGATTGCACCATTTTTTGTACCTGCATTTTGTCTGCTCTTCCATATCCTGTTACTGCTTGTTTTACTTGAAGTGGTGTATATTCAAAAGTAGGAATTCCTCGTTTACAGCCCACTATTAAAATAATTCCTCTAGCTTGTGCTACATTAATAGCTGTTTTAGTATTTTGATTAAAAAATAGTTCTTCTACAGCAATCGCTTCTGGTTTATATTCATCTATAATTAAGTTTAAATCATCATAAATTTTTGTTAATCTTTGTGGGAACGAAACACCTGATTTTGTTAATACCGCTCCACTATCAATTAATTTAAATTTATTGCCTATATAGTCAATAATACTATATCCCGTTATTGCAAACCCTGGGTCAATTCCTAATACTCGCATTTTTTCCTCCACTATTCTGTAATAATTCGTAAAATTTCTGCTACACTCCAAGCTTGTGATATTGCACCTCCTGGTTGATAAGGAGATTTTGAGTCAAATAATTCCGGAATACTACCAACACAAATTCCATCTTCTATTACTTTTTGAAATGTTTTTTTTATGTTTATTTTAAATTTTTCATATTCTTCTTGTAATGCTTCTTTCTTTTTAGTAGATTTTTCTGCTGCTATTATACTTTTATAAGCATCTGCATAAATTCCTAATAACCACACCCATGTAATTCCCTGATGATAACTCATATCTCTTTTGAAAGCATCGCCAGCATAAGTGTCTACATATTCTTTTTCCCCTTTTGCTAAAGTTTTTAGTCCATAGTTATTTAATAATTTTGTTTTTACTGTTTGGAACATCTCTTTTGCATGTTTACTAGATGGCTCTAATACCGGAAAAGACAAAGCCACACTAAACAGTTGGTTTGGCCTTATTTTTCCATCCCCTAATACATCATATAAACATTTTTTCTTACTGTAGTAGAATTTTTTTGTAAATGCTTTTTTACATTTTTCTGAATGCTCTTTGCAAAACATTTCTGTTTTTTCATCAGCAAACTTTTTACTTAAAGTTTCTAATATTTTTAGTGCATTATACCACATTGCATTAATTTCTACTGCTTTTCCATTTCTTGGAGTTACTGCAAATCCTTCTACTTTTGCATCCATCCAAGTATTTTGTGTGTTAGGCGTTCCTGCACTTAATAAATAGTCTTTATCTAAATAAATTGCATTATTGTCTAAATCAATTCCATTTTTATAGGCATATACAATATTAACTAACTTTTGGTATAAATTATCTCTAACAAAAGTATAGTCTTTGGTATAAGCTAAATATTTATATATTTGTTCAAACAATAACAAGGAAGCATCAACACTGTTATATAGCGGTCTATTGTCATAACCAGAATATCCATTAGGAACCAATCCAAATTTAATATCTCTTGTAAATGTTAATAAAATTTCTTTTGCTATCTTATATCTTTTGGTTCGTAATGTTAGGCCCTCAAAAGCAATTAGTGCATCCCTTCCCCAGTCTAAAAACCAATGGTACCCTGCTATTACAGTATGTAGCCTTGTAAATTCTCTATATACAATAAAAGTATCTGTTGCTTTTACTAAAGTTGCTATCATTTCATTTTCTTTTTTCTTTTCTACATCTGTACTTTTTTTTATTAGTTTGCTCTCTTTTACTATTTTATCTACTCTTTTTATTTCTTTTTGAATTACTTCTTTTGTGTTTATTTCATCTATATTATCTTCTAGCGAGCAAATAAAACTAATTTCTTTTTCTTCCTTTGGCTGTATATTTATTTCATATCTTCCTACTACTGCAAGGTCTTCTTCTGGATAAAAGCCTCGTTTTTCTTCTTCTATATAAAACATAGATTTAAAAATATCATTTTTATGTTCTATGTAATTTCCTTCACTTGCAATCATATAAATTGGCATTGTTTTGTTGTCATCTATTGTTACTCTTACTTTTCTATTTTCTATTTTTTGATTTATTTTAAAGGTATGATTTGTTGTCATTGTATGGAAATCTCTATAATTCATAATAGGTGCTAAAGTAAGTTTTACATTTTTCTCTCCATTTTTAATTGTATACAATATACAAACTGTATTTTTACCATATTCCATTACAATTTGTTTTGTAATAATAACTCCTTCTACTTCATATACAAAAGTTGGAATAATATCTTTTTCAAAAGATATTTGCTTTTGATATCCTTCAGAAATGTAGTTTTTACATACATTTGTATATAAAGGATATTGTTTTTCTTCTACAGTAAGAGCCTCATCTACTTTACTTAATAAAACATGTCTTCTGGCAGGAGGTGTTAGTGCTGCAACCAGTAAACCATGATATTTTCTAGTATTGGCACCAATAATTGTAGTAGAAGCATACCCTCCAATCCCATTGCCAATAAGCCATTCTTTTTTTAGACCTTTTTCTAGTGTTAAATCTTCTTTTGTGTATTGCATATTTTTTTCTCCTTTTTATTATGCCATCAGAAATATTAAATTTTACTTTTAAATTTTTCCTAGACTTTTTTATTTTTTTTATAAACTTCTTCTTTTAAAAACTTTTCTTTTTCTGCATTATCTAATTCTTCAGTTTCTTTTGCCATTTCTAAACGTTCTTTTCTGGCTTCTTCCCCATTTTGAATTGCTTTTATTCTATCTTTATATTTTTCATTAAATTTACTTCGTTTTTTTGGCTCTAACTTTTTGGTCTGCTTTATTTTCTGTTTTTTCTCTTTTTGTTTTGTATTTGTTTTTACTTTTTCTGTCTTTTTTTGTTTTTGTAACTTTGTATTTAACAATACATATTGTTTACTGTTTTGTTGATCCTTAAATTTTAAATCATTACAAATTAATTCAATAATTGCAGAAGCCACTGCATCTGGATCATGTCTTATTAAATCTTGTTTAATCATAGACATATCTTTTTGAATAATAGTTATTCCTTTTTCAGAAACTTTTGATAAATCCTGTTCAACTAAATCAGCGCCCATTTTATTGTATCTTCTAACAAATTCTGGTGTAACTTCTCCTGTATCACAAATACAAAAATCTACAATTCCTTTTCCAACATGCTCTACCAGCGCCTCTATATGGTCTGCTATACTATAATCATCTGTTTGTCCTGGTTCTGTCATAATATTGCTAATATAAATTTTTATTGCTTTACTTTCTTTAATTGTTTTAGCAACATTTTTAATTAATAAATTTGGAATTACATTTGTATATAAACTTCCTGGTCCTATAATAATAGCATCTGCTTCTTTAATAGTTTCTAATACACCAGGTGCTGGTATACAATTAGATGGTGTAATATAAATTCGATTAATTTTTGTTGCCTTATGATATGTAATATCTGAAATTTTTTCTCTTTCTTCTACAATTGTACCATCTTTTAATTCTGCACATATATTAATTTCGTCTAAAGTGGCTGGTATTACCTTACCTGTTATTTTTAGTATATTACTACTTTTTTGGATACTTTCTGCCATATTCCCATATAGCTCTTTTGTTGCCAACATATAAATATCCCCAAAAGACAAACCCATTAGCTGATTAGCTCTAAAATGATAATTCATTATTTTTTTCATTTCTTCTTCATTATCTGCTAATGCAACAATACCATTTTTAATATCTTCCAGTGGCAATAAATTTAACTCTTTTCTTGAATTAGTCGCTTTTTTTCCATAATCAGAAACAGTCACAATTGCTGTTATATTATTGGTATATTTTTTTATTCCTTCTAAAACACTATTAAGACCTGTTCCACCACCAATGACAACAACTTTTGGACCTTCTTCATAAACGTTTTTATTAAAAATTAAAGATTGAATATTAACATTTTTTTCTCCAACGACAGTACTATTAGCCTGTACCAGTAATTCCAATGTCCTTTTTTGTATAAAGATAATTCCTAGTACTACAAAAATAAAACCAACTACAAATGCTGCTATTATCCATACTAATTCTTCCAATAGCAATTCTTTTTCTATTAGTATTTTAGAAAATCCATAACAACATAATACTATTCCAATTACAATCATTAAAAACCAACGTTTCATTTTTGTACTTGATTTAAACCATTCAAAAAAGCCCTTCATATTTTACCTCTTTCTATTTTTCTCCTATTATTTGAATTTCTTCTTGTATTTCAAATCCTGTTTTTTGTTTTACTGTTTCTTTTATATATTTTATTAATTTTAAAACATCTTCTGCTGTTGAATTGCCTGTATTAATAATAAAACCCGCATGTTTTTCGGAAATTTGTGCTTCTCCTATTTTATAACCCTTTAAACCACATTCGTCAATTAATTTGGCTGCAATAAAATTTTCTCCTCTTTTAAAAACACTACCTGCACTTGGTTTGTCTAGTGGTTGTTTTTCCTTTCTAGCAGTATTATTAGCATTTATTTTTTCAGCAATTTCTTCTTTATTTCCTTTTTTTAGTCTAATGGTTGCTTCAACAATAATCCAGTTTTTCTTTGCAAAAATGGTATCTCTATAAGAAAATTGTTGTTCTTCATTAGAAATTGTATGGAGTTCTCCTTGTTCATCAATATATGTTGTATTCATAACAACATCCTTCATTTCCCCACCATAACAACCCGCATTCATTCGAATTGCTCCACCAACTGTTCCGAGGAATTCCACTAGCAAATTCCAACCCAGTAGCAGTGTCTTTTAAAGCTTGCATAGCTAATGCAATAATAGGTACTCCACTTCCAACTTTGTATATAAATTCTTCTTTAATTTCTTCTTTTTCTATTTTTTGAAAATTTGGCTTTATGGTAATTCCTCTAATTCCTTTGTCTGTAACTAAGATGTTACTTCCATTTCCTATTACTGTTACAGGAATATTGTTTTGGTTTGTAAATTTAATGATTTCTTTTATAATTTTTATATTATCTACTTTTATAAAATAATCTGCTTTTCCACCAATTTTAAAAGTAGTATGGTTTCTCATTGGTTCATTTAGGTAAATATCTTTTTTTGGTAAAAGAGTTTCTAAAAAGCTTTCAATTTTTAACATAAAATCTCCTTATTATTTTATTTTTCTCTCCTAACGAATTTATGCCAATATATCTAAAACACGATAATTAAACTTCACATATTACAAAATTTTCATATTTTCTTTTTCTATTTTTTCATCCTTTATTATTCTATTCGTTTCCTACTATTATCATGTTTCTTTTGTCTTAAGTTATATTATTCATTTTTCTTTTTAAAAGCAATTTTATTATATCGTTTTTCCACAGAAAAAACAAGACTTATTTATACCTTTTATTATATATAAATATAATTTTTTCAATAAATAATTGTATAATGCAAAAGAATAAGAAAAGTGGCTTCGCCACATGTACAGGTTTGCTTCGCAAACCGCACAGTCCAAGGAAACTTAACCTTGTTGTTTCGGAAAAATCTGCGATTTTTCCGAAACAATAAAAAATAATGTAATAATTACTGCTTACAGTAATTATTACATTATCAAAAGTTTATTAAAGCCTTAAGACAAAAGCCCCGTCCCTTTGTCTATTTCTATTTCATTTTTTCTTTTATTTTCATTAATGTATTTAAAGCATCAATTGGAGTTAATTCATTTAAATTAATTTTATCAATTTCATGTGCAATTTCTGCTAATTTATAATTGTACATATCTAATTGTCCGCTAACTTGTTTTTTGTCTTCTTTTACTGTTACTTTTTTTTCGAGTTTTCTTAAAATTTCATTGGCTTTAGATACAACACCTTGTGGCACACCGGCTAATTTAGCAACATGGATACCATAACTTTCATCTGTTCCTCCACGTACAATTTTTCTTAAGAAAATAACATCTTCTCCTTTTTCTTTTACTGCAATGGAATAATTTTTAACACCATCTATATTTCCTTCTAAGTCTGTCAATTCATGATAATGTGTAGCAAATAAAGTTTTTGCTCCACATTTTTCTTTGTCTGCAATATATTCTGCTACTGCCCAAGCAATAGATAATCCGTCATAAGTAGAAGTTCCTCTGCCAATCTCATCTAATACTACCAAACTATTAGCAGTAGCATCTTTTAAAATTGTTGCAACCTCCATCATTTCTACCATAAATGTACTTTGTCCCATGCTTAAGTCATCTGATGCACCAACTCTAGTAAATATTTTATCTACCACTCCAATTTTAGCATAACTTGCTGGTACAAAACTTCCTATTTGTGCCATTAAAGTAATAAGAGCTACTTGCCTCATATAGGTTGATTTTCCTGCCATATTTGGTCCAGTAATAATTGATAATCTATCACTATCTTTATTTAAATAAGTATCATTTTGTACAAAAGAGCCACTTGGTAACATTTTTTCAATTACAGGATGTCTTCCGGTCTTTTATTTCTATCTCTCCACTATTGTCTACAATTGGCATTACATAGTTTAAATCTTCTGCTACTTGTGCAAATGAGCATAGTACATCTATGGTTGAAACAACACAAGCAGATGTTTGAATTCTTTCTATTTGGCTTGCTATTTTATTTCTTAATTCCAAAAATAAGTTGTACTCTAAAGATATAATTTTTTCTTCTGCTCCTAAAATTTGGTTTTCTATTTCTTTTAGTTCTTCTGTAATATATCTTTCACAATTAGCTAATGTTTGTTTTCTAATATATCTATCTGGAACTAGGTTTAAATAAGATTTTGTTACCTCTAAAAAGTATCCAAACACTTTGTTATAACTTACTTTTAAATTTTTAATTCCTGTTGCTTCTTTTTCTTTTTGTTCAATGTCAATAACCCATTGTTTGCCTTCAGTTGTTGCTTTTCTGTATTTATCTACCATTTCATGATAGCCTAATTTAATAATTCCCCCTTCTTTTATTGTCATTGGTGGATCATCTACAATAGCTATTTGAATTAGTTCATAAATATCTGTTAATTCATCTAACTCTTGATATAAATTTTGTAAAATAGGTGCTTGAGAACTTTTTAACAATTGCTTTAATTCTGGCAATTGTTTAATAGAATTTTTTAGAGAAATCATATCTCTAGCATTAGCATTTCCATAAGAAATTTTTCCAATTAGTCTTTCAATATCATAAACTTTTTTTAATGTATCTATAATATCTCCTCTATAAATAACATTTTCTTTTAATTCTTTTACACCACTTAATCTATAATTAATCTCTAAAACATCTAATAGAGGGTCATTTAACCACCTTCTTAAATGTCTTCCTCCCATAGAAGTGGCCGTTTTATCCAATACCCATAAAAGTGTTCCTTTTTTAGATTTATCTCTTAATTTTTCTGTTATTTCTAAATTTCTTCTAGCAGAAATGTCTAAAGCCATGTATCTTGTTGTTGTATATAATTTTATTGTATTAATATGTTCTAGCTTTATTTTTTGTGTTTGATTTAAGTATTCTAATAAACCATTAATTGCACAAATGCAGAACAATTTATCTGAAAAATCTTCTATCCTTTCTTCTTTGTCATTAATAATTTTGTAATCATTTTTTAACTTTTCTACATCCTGACTAAACTCTTTTTCTGTTAAATGAGAAATAAAACAGTTAAATCGTTCTTTGATTTTAGTAATTTCGGAGGTTGTTTCATATAGTAGTTCATTACCAACAATTTCTGCTGGTGTGTATCTTGCAATTTCGTCTAATAATTTTTCGAAATTATTAGTTTGTTTTATTTGTGTTGTATAAAAATCTCCTGTTGAAATATCACATACTGCTAGTCCAAAATATAACCCTTGTTTATAAACAGACATAATATAATTGTTCTTTTTTTCATCTAACATATTAGATTCTACAACTGTACCGTGGTGTAACTACACGAATAACACCTCTTTTAACAATTCCTTTTGCTTCTTTTGGGTCTTCCAGTTGTTCACAAATTGCAACCTTATATCCTTTAGCAATTAATTTCGCAATATACATTTCTGCTGCATGATAAGGAACACCGCACATTGGTGCACGTTCTTCTTGACCACATTCTTTTCCAGTTAAAGTTATTTCTAGTTCTCTTGATGCTGTAAGTGCATCGTCAAAAAACATTTCGTAAAAATCTCCTAAACGGTAAAACACTAAACAATCTTTATATTCCTCTTTTACAGATAAATAATGTTGCATCATTGGTGAAAACTCTGCCATTATACTACCTCTCCTTCTAAATACCACATATGCTCTTTTGTTATTTTAATGTCTATTATTTTTCCTATTATTTGTTTGTTTCCTTTAAAATTAACGATTTTGTTGCTATCTGTTCTTCCTGTATACATTTGTTCATTACTTTTACTAATACCTTCTACTAACACTTTTTGAATTGTTCCTATATATTTTTGATTGTTGTTTGTAATATTACTTTCAAATAGCTCCTTTAATTGGTTGAATCTTTGATGTTTTATTTCTTCTGGTATTTGATTTTCCATTTTATCTGCAACAGTTCCTTTTCTACGAGAATAAATAAACATATAAATTTGCTCAAAATTTACTTTTTTAACTACTTCTAACGTTTCTGCAAAGTCTTTTTCTGTCTCCCCTGGAAAACCAACAATAATATCTGTCGAAAATGTTACATTTGGTATTTGTTCTCTCATTTTTTTTACAAGTGTTAAAAAATCTTGTTGAGTATATTTTCTGTTCATTTCTTTTAAAACCTTTGAACTCCCAGATTGCAAAGGTAAATGAATTAATTTACACACTTTTTTGCAATCTCTAATTGCCTCTATTACATCATCTGTAAAATCTTTTGGATGTGGTGAAATAAAACGAATCCTTTGAATTCCTTCAATTTTATTAATTGCTCTTAATAAAGTAGCAAAAGAGTTAACTCCACATTCTTCTTTACCAAGTTCTTTCCATTGTTCACTTTTTAAGTAAGAATTAACATTTTGTCCTAGAAGTGTAATTTCAATAATTCCTTCTTTTGCTAGTTGTTTGATTTCTTCTAAAATATAATGTGGTTCTCTACTTCTTTCTCTTCCTCTTACATATGGTACAATGCAATAGCTACAAAAATTATTGCAACCGTACATAATTGTTACACTTGCTTGATTTGCATTTTGTCTTTTTATTGGTAGCCCTTCATATACTTGTCCATCTATATTTTCTATGTCTTGAATTTTCATTTTTTGTGTTAAAACTTTGTATAAATTTTGTGGTAATTTATGTAATGTATGCGTTCCAAAAGTAATATCTATATAAGGATAGCTTTTTTTTAGTTTTGTTACAATGTGTTCTTGTTGCATCATACAGCCACCAATAGCAATAATTGTACCTTTTTCTTGCTTTTGTTTTTTTAGTTCGCCTAATTTACCAAAAACTTTTTCTTCTGCATTTTCCCTAATACAACAAGTATTAATAATAACAATATCTGCTTCTTTTAGTTCTTCTGTTTTTTTATAATTCATTTGTTCAAACATACCTTCAATTTTTTCAGAATCGTTTTCATTTAATTTACACCCCATTGTCAAAATAAAATAGTGTACATTTTTATAATTTAATTGTTTTATTTTTTCTATATACTCTTTTTGTATTTTTATTTCTTCCATAATTTCCTCCATATTTGTATTATTCTATTATAATTTGACACTTTTTTCAAGATTATTTTTGTAAATTTACTTTTATCTTTTTTAATTATAATATTGTCTAATAACTGTATATGTAGAACTTTTTATAAAATAATTGTACATAATATTTTTGTTAAAAAATAAGATATTATAAAGCATATTGGAAATGTATAAAGCCATGCTTTTAATACATTTTTGATAGTTGTTTTATTTAGTTTCTGATTTTCTTGTTTTCCAATTCCTATAATGGAAATTGTTTTGGCATGTGTTGTACTAACAGGAAGTCCTGTAATACTTGCTGTCAGTAAACTAGTTATGGTTGTTATATCTGTTAATAATGCTTGTTTTGGAGTTAATTTTGTTAAATTTTCGCCTATATTTTCTACAATTTTTCTTCCTCCTATAGATACCCCTATTAACATTAAAAAAGCAGTAAATAAAATAATTGGTATATACTCAAATGAGTTTATTGTAGTAGAAACATTACTTCCTTTTAATATACTCATAAATATAATTAAAACACCAATAAATTTTTGACCATCTTGTGCGCCGTGCATAAAAGACATTCCACACATACCAACAATTTGTGCTTTTTTGATGTTCTTTTCTTTTAATGATATTTTAGAAAATATTTTATTAATAAAAATGGCGATAAAATAAGTACCAGCTATAGACCATACTAATCCAATAATTACATTTTTCCATTCCAAAAAATTAATAGACGATAAACCATATAATGCTATTCCGCTTCCTGTTATTCCTGCAATTAATCCATGTGTTTCACTGGTTGGAATACCTAATACTAATGCTGTTAAAGCAAATATTACAACAGAAATCATTCCACTTACTAATGCAATAATCCCAAAAATTCCGGCATTTAAGTTTACCATATTACTAATCGTATTAGCAACAGAAATATTCCATAAACTCATGGAAATAATACCGACAAACATTAAAAAAAGCACTTAAATGTGTCGCCTTTTTAAAAGGCATCACTTTCGTGCCAACAAGTGTACATATAGCATTTGGTGCATCTGTAATTGCATTGGTTAATATTAACAAAATTACAGTTGCTAACGTTATGATTATTAAAAACATATTTCCCCTTTTTTAATATATATTACTTAAGACCTCCTTTTGTTTTTAAATAGGAGGTCTTTTATATTATTTATTTTATGCTACAACTTTAAAAATATTCCCCTTAATTGTTAATCCTATGTGTTACCATTGGAGTAGTTCTTGTAATTTTATCAAATGTATATCCATTGTTTTTTCCATAATGGATAATATCTCTTAATGCATTTAATGTTTTAGTATTCCCACTAAAGTCGTGCATTAAAACCACATTGCTTCTTTTATGACTAAACCCTTTAATTACATTGTTATATACCTCTTGTGAAGTAGATGCTCCACCCGCATCACCAGAGCTTATATTCCAATCGAAATAACGATATCCTTCATCTAATACTTTTGTTGTTAATTTTGTCATGATTCCTGGATTAAATTTACTTACTGTATTTGAACTACCTCCAGGGAACCTAGTAATAACAGTGTCTACCCCTGTAGTTATTTTAATTTTTTCTCTTAAGCTTTTTAAATTGTTCATATAAGCTTCTTCTGATTGATAAATTTGATTATAATCATGTGAATAGCCGTGTATTGCAATTGTGTGCCCTTCATTTACAATTCTTTTTACTAAATGTGCATTTGCATCACTATAATTAAGAATAAAAAATGTAGCTTTTACATTTTCACTTTTTAAAATATCTAATATTTTAGGTGTAATTGTTGCACTTGGTCCATCATCAAATGTTAAATAAATAACTCCTGTTGCATTTGTTGGTTTTTCTTCCACTCGAATTTTTCTAGTTTTAGTACTTGTATTTTTATTGGTATCTGTTACTGTATAGGTAATTTCATATGTTCCTATTTTATTTGTATTTACTTTACCAGAAATAATAATTTTAGAAGTAATATCTCCATCTAAATCATCTGTTGCTTTAGCACCTTTCTCTTCATATACACCACCAATAAAAATCGTTTGTGTTTCATTTCCATTTAAAGTAAGTTCTGGTGGAACAACATCCTTTATTTCTACTTGTCTTATTATCTCACAAACATTTCCAGAGCTATCTTTTACACAATATATTTTTTGGTATAGATTTTCTGTAATCTGTTTTGTATCTACAATAACATTTTGTGTAATGTCTCCATCATAATTATCTTCTGCTTTAAAACCTAATTCTTGATATTTTTCAATAGTAGTTGCATATACTTGAGACTCTCCTTCTAATGTAATAGTAGGCTTTATTGTATCTACTACTTCTACTATTCTTTCTTCTAGCATTGTTTTATTGTCACAAGTAATTTCATATTGTACTTTATATTGCCCAGTTTTGCTAGTATTTATATTGTTTTTTTGTATAATATTACTAGAAACATCTTTAAAGTGATAACTAGCTGTTGCTCCATGCTCTTTATATGGTTGATTCACTCCTAAAATTAATCTTTTATCTCCTATTACTTCTATTTTTGGTTTATCAGTAGCATAATAAAAGAAAGTATAACTTGCTCCTAAAATAAAAGTAAGTAATATACAAACACTACAAACTTTCATTGATTTTTTTGTTAGCTTAAAAACAAGAAAAATTATAAGAGTCAATATGATTATAACACTTATTTCTATTATGTAGTTCATTTCATTTCCTCTTTTTTTATAACATATATTATTTCTAGTTACAACTTATAGTTTCCTTACTTTATCTTTCTTTGGCAACTATACCATTACTTGTAACAATTAAGAACACTATTGTAATTATTTTTAATCTAATTATATTTCTTTTTTCTGCATTTTTCAACGTTCTATTATAATATTTTCTTTAGTTCTGTTAAATCATGAATTGTTTTATATAATTTATTTTCATTGGCTTTCTTATCTAAAGTAATGTAAATTGCAGGAATTCCACAATTTAATGCTCCTTGAATATCTTGCTTTAAATTATCTCCCACCATAACACATTCTTCTGGTTTTTGTTCTCCCATTGCAGTTTGAAAACTCTCTGGGTTTGGTTTCATTTTTATCTTTTCGGTTGCATAAATTTCTTTAAAACAATCGTAAATTCCTACTTTTTTTAGTCTTTCTATTTGCACATCTTTAAACCAATTTGTTAAAACTACTAAATCATATTTCTGTTGTAAATAAGTTAATGTATCAATTTCTTTTTGAGGAAGTTTGTCTGGTACACAGGTTTTAAAATATTTTAGCACTATATTGGTAAAGTTTTCTGGCAATTTTTTGTTTAAGGTATGGCAAAACATTTCTTGTAAACTGTAAATATTAAAATATTCATAGTTTTTTTCATAATTGTCAATTGCTTTTACTACATTCAGCAAGTCTTCTTTTGTATAAGAAATCTTTAATTCTTCAAATGGTTTATTAATTTTTTTATAGTATTCATCTTTCCATTGAATAAGTGTATTATCTACATCAAATATAATTCTTTTTAACATTGCTTGTCCTTTCTAAAGGATTAATATTACAAATTTTTATCATGTATAGGTACACCAAATGTGCACCTATACTTTTTTTCAATTTATAACCACTTTATTTAATAGTATAAATCTTGATAATCTCTTGGCATCATTGGTGGTCTTCCCACTGGTCCCATTCCTGATACTGTAAATGGTGGTCTTGGTGGCATTGGAGGTCTCATTGGTGGCCTATTTAGTCTTCTTCTTCGAAATAATTCTCTTAAAATAAGAATACGAATTAAATCTTGCAATGTTCTGTTCGGTATTCTTTGTCGGTTTTGAATTTCTGATTGTTTTACATTTGGATTTCTAACATCACCATTTTTTAGTACTTCTCTATTTTGTGTTGTTTCCATTTCCATATCTGCTTCTATATTTTCATAAATAGTTCTTGTCATTTCATCAACTAATTGTTGTGTAATTGGCATGTTATTTTTTTCATCACAAACTTTGCAAACCATTGGATATATTAACTTATATATCTCTGGGTATAGTGCCTCCTCTTCTACGCTATTATTTCTTTCGTCATAGTCATCTGGGAAGGAATATGTAGTCTCGGGATGGCTTGGATAGCCTAACACATTCCTCATATAGTCTTCATAATTTTGATAATACATAACTTACCTCCTAAAAGTTTTGTTATATATTATTCCAAAATTGTTATAAGTGTGAATTATAAATTATTTACTAGTTCTTTATAGAAGGTTCCCCTTTGTGCAAAATTTTTAAACATATCAAATGCTGCACTAGCAGGAGACAGTAGCACTACCTCTCCTGGTTTTGCAACTGTTTCCGCTTCTAGAACTGCTTCTTCTAAATTTTCACATCGTTTAATTGGCAATGATTGATTAGTTGATTTTAGTTCCCTTTCTACTACTTTATAAATTTTTTCTGCTGTTTGCCCTATTAAAATTAAATGAGTAACTTTTTCTACAATAGGTTTAGCCAATGGTTCATATTCTAAATGTTTATCATAGCCACCAGCAATTAGAACAATAGGTTCTTTAAAAGAATGTAAGCCAGCAATTGTTCTTGTTGGACTTGTTCCAATAGAATCGTTATACCATTTTACTCCATTTAGTTCTCTAACAAATTCTAGTCTATGTTCTACTCCTTTAAAGTTTGTAATTGCTTTTATTTGATTATCAATATCCACTAAGCTTTCTGTAGCAGCAAGTGCTGCACAAATGTTTTCATAGTTATGTATTCCTCTTAAAAGTAAATTTTTAGTTTCTATTATATGTCTTCTTAATCCATTTTGGCAAAGTTTAATAATTCCATTGTCAAAAATATAACCATTTTCTAGTTTTTGTTTGCTACTAAAGAATTGTACTTTTCCTTTTACCTGTTCTCCCATTTTTCTGGTAATATCATTGTCATAGTTTAATACCACAATTCCTTTTTCATCTTGATATCGAAAAATATTAGTTTTGGCTGCAATATATTCATCATAAGAACTATGAATATCTAAATGATTAGGAGTAACATTTGTTATAACTGCAATAGAAGGACTAATTTTCATATTCATTAATTGAAAACTACTTAATTCTAAAACAATAATGTCTTTGGGTGTCATTTCTGCAATTTTTGTAAATAAAGGAATTCCAATATTTCCTCCTAAATAGCAAGAATATCCTTGTTGCTTTAGTATCTCGTAAATTAAGCTAGTGGTTGTTGTTTTCCCGATCACTTCCTGTAACTGCAATTACTTTTCCTGGGCATAATTCCATTGTTAGCTCAATTTCAGAAGTAAGAATAGCCCCTCTTGATAATTCTGCTTGTATTTCTGGCTTTGTTGGCATACAACTTGGACTACGGAAAATAATATCAAATCCCACTAATTGAGACAAGCACTCTTCTCCTAAAACAGTTTTCATATTATATTCATACGCACGTCCCAAAGCTTGTTTATCTATGGTTTCTATTGTTCTTTTGTCAAAAATAGTAACATTTGCTTCTAAATTATGTAAATATTCTAATAGTGGTGTATTAGAAACACCCAATCCAATAACTGCTACTTTTTTTCCTTTTAAGTATTGATTAAATTCTTCTAGTTTTTCATTTTTGTATAGCATATTTTCTCTCCTTTTTTAAGTTTAATTATGCAAATTTATTCTCTTATACTTTTTAGCACTTTATCTGTTGCTGCTGATACAGAATTACATTCGGTCACATCTATGACAATTGTTTTTGGAGATATTTCATAAAAACCTGCTTCTTCTTGTAATTTGTCTCTTTGAACAATGTTTTTTTCTATCTCTTCTTTTTCTTGCTGGTTGTTATATTGTATACATTTTCTATTCACTCTTTTTTCTAAAGTTGCCGTTAAGAATAAATGATAGTCCACCTCTGGATAAATTTTTATAATCCCTCTTCCTGATATTATTATATTATTTTTTTGTTTTAGTGTGTTAATTAAGTTTCTCGCAAACTCAAACATTTTTGTATTATCTGCATTTTTTCCTAAATTTGATACTGCTAAAGAAGTAGAAATAGATTGTAGATTTTTTTCTTCTAATTTTATCCTATTACTGTAAAAAACAGTTTCTCTTTCCTCTATTTTTAATTCTATTTTTAATAGAGTCATTAACATTCTAACATCTATGTTTTTTAAGTCTTGTATTGAGTTTCCTGAAGAAATAATGGCATAAGCAATTGCTCTATACATATTTCCTCCATTTAATAAAATAGAATTTGGTATTCTATTTAATAATTCTCTACATATGCTTGTTTTTCCACATCCTACAAGTCCTTCTATTCCAATTACTTTATTTCCCATTTTTAATATCATTCCTTTCAAAAGAACAAATTTAGTTGGCAAACTTGCTCTTTTATTCCTATTAAGCAATTGTATTATATACTAAAAAATTTTTTTTCTCAACAAATTTACATACTTTTATTCGTTTTTGTAAACACTATTTATGCAAGGAGGTGCTTGTACAATGGGAAATAAAAACAATAAACAAAATAAAAATAACCAAAATAATCAAAAAAATAACGAAAAAACTAACGATAACCGTAATTGTGACTAATTAAAAGGTATTTTTTAGGTCGACACTTTTTCTGCCGACCTTTTCTATACATATTATTCTTTCATTTTAGGAATAAAATTTGTTGCTATTATTTCTTCATTTTTAGGAAATTCTATTCCCACATTTTTTCCCGCTTCTATACATTTTAATAACCATGCCATATTGTTGGCAAGTGTTCGCATGGTTTGCATTCCTTCTTCATCTTTTTTTACTTCCTCTGGGTTTGTTCCATGTACCATATTCCAATATTGGCTTGTTACAATTGGCATGTTGTTCATTCCAAAATATTTATTAATTTCGTCCCAGCTTGTTGTGGCTCCACCTCTTCTGCAGCTGACGATTCCTGCTCCTAGTTTATTAGAAAATAGTTTTCTTCTTCCGTAAAAAACTCTATCTAAAAAAGAACTTAATCCTCCAGAAATTGCTGCAAAATGAACAGGACTTCCAAATACAAATCCATCATTTTCTGGAACTTTTTCTAAAAACTCATTTACCTTGTCACTAATGAAACACCTCCCTGTTTTTATACAAGTTCCACAACCTATACAGCCAGCTATTGGTTTTGCTCCTAACCACATTATTTCTGGTTCAATTTGATTAGTATTTAATGTGTTTGCCACTTCTTGTAATGCAGTATAAGTACAACCTTTTTCGTGAGGACTTCCATTAACTAATAAAACTTTCATACTTTTCCTTTCTTGTTACAATTTTCGTATAATTGTAACAACTACCTTTTATTAAAGATATTTTTTACATATTATGTGCTTCCTTATTTTTTATGAATGTATATTTCTGTTTTTCATTGCTTCATAAATTACAATTCCTGCTGATACAGAAGCATTTAAAGAAGTTATTTTCCCTTTCATTGGTATTTTTACAAAGATATCTGTATTTTCTTTTACTAGTCTACTCATCCCAAATCCTTCACTACCAATAATAATGCAAATAGCTCCATGATAGTCTTGTTCATCATAGTTTGTTTTTGCCTTCATATCTGTTCCAATAATCCATAAACCTTCCTTTTGCAATTTTTTAATTGTTTCTGTTAAATTAGTAACACGTGCTATTTTTATATACTCTATTGCACCAGCTGAAGTTTTTGCTACTGTTGCATTTACCCCAACACCTCTTCTTTTAGGAATAATAATCCCATGTACCCCTGCTGTTTCTGCAGTTCTAATAATAGACCCTAAATTATGAGGATCTTCTATTCCGTCTAATAAAACTAAAAAAGGATCTTCTTGCTTTTCTTTTGCATATGTTAGAATATCTTCTACTTCGCAATAATTAAATGGAGGTACAACAGCAATAACACCTTGATGATTTTTAGTTTCAGACATAAAATCCAACTTACTTTTTTCTACTTCTACAACAACAATCCCCTGTTCTTTTGCAATTGCTATTATTTTGTTTATAGAACCATGTTTTTCCCCTTTTTGAATAAATATTTTATTAATATCTCTTGCAGAATTTAATAACTCTAATACTGCATTTCTTCCCTCTATTTTGTCCTCATAACTATTTTCTTCATTCATTTTTAATCTTTTTCTTCCTTTCTCAAAAACAAATTTTGTTGGAAAAGAATTCAATTTTGACAATACCAAAATTGTAATTACTTTTCCAAAAACTGTTCTACTCTTCATCTTCTAATTTTAACACACTTAAAAACGCCTCTTGTGGAATTTCTACATTCCCTATTTGTCTCATTTTTTTCTTACCTTTCTTCTGTTTTTCTAATAATTTTTTCTTTCTTGTAATATCTCCTCCATAGCACTTAGCCAATACATCTTTTCTCATAGCAGAAATTGTTTCTCTTGCAATAATTTTTCCTCCCACCACTGCTTGTAGTGGAATTTCGAATAATTGTCTTGGAATAACTGTTTTAAGCTTTTCTGCCATTTTTCTTCCTCTTTCATAAGCAGAATCTTTATGAACAATAAAAGATAATGCATCTACTGGCTCATTGTTAATATGAATATCTAGTTTTACTAAATCTGATTTTTGATATTCTTTAAATTCGTAATCAAAAGAAGCATATCCTTTTGATTTTGATTTTAAAGTATCAAAAAAGTCATATATAATTTCATTTAATGGTAAATCATATATTAAAGTAACCCTATTTGTATCTAAATATTTCATGTCAATGTAAATACCACGTCTTTCTTGGCATACCTTCATAATATTGCCAACATATTCTTTTGGCAACATAATTTCTGCTCTAACAATTGGCTCTTCTATATAGCTAATTTCTTGTGTTGGTGGTAAATCTACAGGATTATACAATTCTATTATTTCTCCTGTTGTTTTATGTACCTTATAAATAACAGATGGTGCTGTTGTAATTAAACCTAAATCAAATTCTCTGTCTAACCTTTCTTGTACAATTTCTAAATGCAATAATCCTAAAAATCCACATCTAAATCCAAATCCTAATGCAGCAGATGTTTCTGGTTCGTACTCTAATGCCGCATCATTTAATTTTAATTTTTCTAAAGCGACTTTTAGGTTTTCATATTCACTTCCATCTAGTGGATATAATCCACAATATACCATAGAATTTGCTTTTTTATAGCCTGGTAAAGGTTCTAATGCTGGATTATTAGCATTTGTGATTGTATCTCCCACATGTAAATCTGAAATTGTTTTAACACTAGCAATAATATATCCTACTTCCCCTGCTGTTAACTGTTCTGCTGGGCAATAGCTTCCAGGTTCTAAGTATCCTAGTTCTGTTACAACAAATTTTTTATTTGTTGCCATAAAAAGAATTTCATCTCCTACTTTAACTAAACCTGTTTTTACACGCACATAGCTAACTGCTCCTTTATAGTTATCATATTTTGAATCAAAAATTAAACATTTTAGTGGTTCATTAATATTTCCAACTGGAGCTTTAAAATCTGTTACTATCCTTTCTAAAACTTGCTCAACATTCAATCCAGTTTTAGCAGAAATACATGGTGCATCCATTGCTGGAATTCCAATAATGTCTTCTATTTCCTTTTTTATTTCTTCTGGTCTTGCATTTGGCAAATCGATTTTATTAATAACTGGTAGGATATCTAAATTATTATCTAAAGCTAAATATACATTTGCTAGAGTTTGTGCTTCTATTCCTTGACTAGCATCTACTACCAAAATAGCTCCTTCGCAAGCTGCTAAGCTTCTAGAAACTTCATAGTTGAAGTCAACATGGCCTGGTGTATCAATTAAATTAAATATATACTCTTCTCCATTTTTAGAAATATATTTCATTCGAACAGCTTGTGCTTTTATGGTAATACCACGTTCTCGTTCCAATTCCATATTATCTAATACTTGACTTTCCATTTCACGACTAGATAATACACCTGTCATTTCTATTAGTCTATCTGCCAATGTAGATTTTCCGTGGTCAATATGTGCAATAATACTAAAATTTCTAATATGTGATTGTTTTTCCATTATTTCCTCCATTAAAGTTTTAACAGAATTATTTTAACATATTTCATGCCTATAAGCAATTTTTTTAAAATATTTTTATAGATTTGGTAGATAATGGTATAACTGCTAAAGAAATATAAAACACTACTTGATAATGCTAAAGCAAGAATAAACAGAAGCAATTATAATTTTTATCTTGTTTTTTAGGTATTTCTATGTCATAATATAAATATTATGAAAGAAAAATATTTAGAGAAATTAGAATTTAATCAAATTAAAAAAATTTTATCTGACTTTGCCATTACTTATATTGGCAAAGATTTAGTTATGGGATTATTTCCTTCTAACAATTCTACAGAAGTGCAAAATTTATTAAATGAAACAACAGAAAGTTTTAAATTGCTTTATAGAAAAAGTACACCCCCTATTGTAGAAATACCTAATATTACCGTTCACTTAAAAACTTTAGCAAGTGGCTCTGTTTTGTCTAGTCGTCAATTGCTAGATTTGGCTACCATTTTAAAGCTTGCTAGAAATTTAAAGGAATATTTTATACAAGATAATATTGATACTTCTTTTTGCAAAATTATTTCTGCTTATTTTAATACTTTATATTCTAATCCTTATATAGAAAATACTGTATTTTCTTCTATTATTGACGAAAATACTTTTGAAGATAATGCTTCACCTGCATTAGCTTCTATTAGGCGAAATATTAGGAAGTATGAAAATAATATTCGTACAAAGTTAAATTCATTTTTAAGTTCTAAATATGTTGGCGAACCTATTATAACAATTAGAGCTGGTCGTTTTGTTATTCCTATAAAATCAGAATATCGTGCTGAAGTAAAAGGCTTTGTTCACGATATTTCCTCTAGTGGATCTACGGTTTTTATTGAACCTATATCTGTTTTTGAATTAAATAATGAATTAAATTCATTAAAAATGGAAGAAGCAAATGAAATTGAAAAAATACTTCAAAAGCTTACAAGTTTATTTTATGATTTAATTGATAAATTAGAAAATAATATAGTACTAATTGGAAAAATTGATTTTTCTTTTGCAAAGGCAAAATATGCAAAAACAATTCGAGCAACAGAGCCAATTTTATGTGGTGACAAGGCTATTAATTTCATTCAAGCAAGGCATCCTCTAATTGATGCTAATAGTGTTGTACCTATTAATATTCATATTGGAAACAATTTTTCTACTCTTGTAATTACAGGTCCTAATACAGGTGGTAAAACCGTTACTTTAAAAACTGTTGGTCTTTTATGTGCTATGGCATGTAGTGGATTATATATTCCCACCTCTGAAAATAGTACTCTATATGTTTTTGATGCTATTTTTGCAGACATTGGAGATGAACAAAGTATTCAAGAGTCTTTGAGTACCTTTTCTTCTCATATGTGCAATATTATAGAAATTACTCATTGTGCTACATCAAATAGTTTAATTCTATTAGATGAGTTAGGCTCTGGTACAGACCCTATTGAGGGTGCAAGTCTTGCTATTAGTATTTTGGAATATTTTCATCAAAAAGGTGCTTTAACTATTTCCACTACACATTACCAAGAAATTAAAAATTTTGCTCTTGTTACAGACGGTTTTGAAAATGCTAGTTCCGAATTTGATATTGAAAACCTAAAACCTACTTATAAGTTATTAATTGGTGTTCCTGGAAAGAGTAATGCTTTTGCTATTAGTAAAAAACTAGGATTAGACACAACTATCTTAGATAGAGCTAAAAATTTTATAAATTCCGATACTATTCATATAGAAGAATTATTAAAAACTATCTATGATGATAAACATACAATTGAAAATGAAAAGCAAAAAATTTTAGAAAATTCTGCTACTATAGAATCATTAAAAAAATCTTTGGAAAAAGAAAATCTTGATTTAAAAGAAAAATCACAAGCAATTTTAAATAAAGCAAAATCAGAAGCAAAGAACATCTTATTATCAGCTAAAGAAGAAGCAGATGCTATTATTAGAGACTTAAACTCTTTTTCTTATGCTAAAAAAGCTAATCAATTAAGAAACAAGTTAAAACAAAAAATAAAAGATACACATATTGAGCAAGTAATTCCACAAGGACAAGAATTAACAGTTAACGACATTCAAGTAGGAAATGAAATTTTTATTCCTGCTCTTAATTGTAATGGAATTATTCTTTCTCTTCCTAATAAATCTGGAGAAATTAACATACAAGTTGGAAATAGTAAAATGTATTTTTCTATTTCCAACTTAAGAAAGGTTACTCATCCAACCCAAATTAAATCTATTCCTTCTAATACAGCTATAGCACAGCATCATTTTAAATCTTCCCATGTTTCCACAGAAATTAACCTACTTGGATTTAATGTAGAAGAAGCAATAGTAGTCATTGATAAATATTTGGACGATTGTGTTTTAGCAAACTTGCCTTCTGTTCGAATTGTTCATGGAAAAGGGACTGGTGCTTTGCGAAAACGGTATTCATGCTTATTTAAAAAGTCATCCTCATGTTAAGTCTTTTCGTTTAGGTACTTTTGGAGAAGGAGAAATGGGAGTAACTATTGTAGAATTAAAATAAATTTCCAACTTATTTATACAATATACTTAATTTCATTATTTGGAAAATATTTTTGCATAGTTTTTCTTATAAATTCTTCTCCATCCCTTTTGATTGTATTTTTATACATATATTTCCCGTCTACCTCTCCCTGTCATTTTTTCTGGATTATACAATTCCATTGCTGATGGAAAAGCATCATGGTTTATCATACGATGTATATAACTATAAGTCATAAAAATAAATTCAAAAAATATTTCTTTTTTTGCTTTTTCACTTAGTTCTTCTCTCATTTTCTTAATTAATTCCTCATATAAAATTTTCCAATTATCTACTAATACTATTGGTGCTATTAAAATACCTATTTTATAATCTGCCTGTGCTAACTGATTAACTGCATGTATTCTTTTTTCTAAACTAGATGTCCCAAATTCTACTTTGCGAATAATTTCATCTGGATTAACACTCATTCTAATAATAATTTTTTTTTGATGATTTAATGGTAATAGTTCATCTATCATATTAAATTTAGTTGGAAAAGTTAGGTAACCTTTTGCATTTGGTACAAAATTTTCTATTGTCCATTTTAAATTTTGAGTAATACTATTTTCTAAAATTAAGTCACTATTGCTACCAATTTCAAAAGTTAATTCTTTTTCTGATTTATTTGCCGTTTTAATTATTTTCTCTAACATTTCTTCTCGATTAACAAATAAGCGCAAATAAGCACATTTATTATAATTACACACTAAATAGCAATACATGCACATTGCAATGCAACCGTGAAGAAGTATATGGTACCAAAAAGTCAGAAGTTTTATGATTTGGAACAAATTGATGTGTTTTCCTTATCCCAATAATTATGTTTTGTTTTATTTTAGGAAACTCACTATTTTGTTTAGAACGCATTTGTACAATATTGTTATGATTTTCAATAGGAATTAATGGTATACCTTCTTTTTTGTATCTTTCTAGTAACATTTTTCCTAATTCATAATTTTTTGTATTTTCTTCAAAATATACTTCATTTGGAAAAAACATAGTTATACCTCCATATAACTATGTTTTACTTTTTTCTATTTTGTTATACGTTGTCCGTGAAATTTTAAATCTTCCTTTATTGGTGCTAGCATATATATCAATATTGTCACCTTCTACAATTCCTAGTATTTCATAAGTAATTTCTCCAATTGGGGTATTAAATTTTCCTTCAAAAGCACATTTATTGCCTTCTACTTTTCCTCCTTTAAAATGATTTTTTGCCCCCATGGTTTCTATGTAACCTTCTAAAGAGCCATTTATCATTTTTAATTCTAAATTTCCTGTAATATCTCCAATGGGAGTATTCATTTTAAGATAATAATTTCCTTCCACCATAATCTACCTCCAGTTCTATTATATGCATATAAACTTTGTTTTGTGATACAAAAAATCCTGTTTTATTGATATGTTGCAAGTTAGCAAACATAAGCAATAAAAAAAGCAAGGAAATTTTCCTATACAGCAAGGTTATGTTTCTTTTAGCTGTACTGTTTATAAAGTAAACGTCTATATATGGCAAAGTCGCTGTGCTTATAAGACTATACACTATTTATGTATTATGTTGACAAATTTGCAAAGCAACATCATTTATGTTATAATTGTTTCATAGGGAGATGATTTTTATGGGATTTCTAGATAAGTTTAAAAAAAGAAATACTAACACATTAGATGTTAAAGATGAAACTCCAATCAATAGAGATTTATTAGATATTGAATTTCGAACGGCTAGCACTGGTGGATTACAGGTAGATTATTATAATCCTGCTAACGATGCCAAAAAATCTTATGATTCAACCAGATTAATTATGGATAGACCTATTACTTTAGCAGGTAAACAATTATGGAATTGTAGAGTATCTTGGTATGGAATAGAAGATGGTATTGGACGTGATTTTATTAAACCCAGAAGTGAACAATATACCGGTGTATTAGTGCAAATAGATTTAGATTTATTACAAAATGATCCCACTTATTGTAAAATGGTTATGAAAAATTTATTAGATCAAGACAGAGTTCGTTCTTATTTAAATGAAGGATTAAAAGAAAATCCAGAACGACCTTGCGGTAAATATATTGGTGGTGTTGGAAAAACAGAAAAAGGATATGCTAAATTCTTCTCACCTTCTGTTGGTGAAGCTTCTCACAATTCAAAATTAATGGTAGATAGAAGAAAACAACTCAGAACCTTAAGACAAAAAGAACTTTCTGATAGAATTGCTAGTAAACAAGCTGAAATTGAAGATTTAAAAAAGAAAGCATTAGAAGATATGGAAAGATAAAAAAATTACGATTATTAGTATAAAAACAACTCATGGACTATAAAATTCCTTGAGTTGTTTTTTGGAGCGGGTAGCGAGAATCGAACTCGCGCTATCAGGTCGGAAGCATGACATTC
>OLPF01000245.1_pt1 | contig 63392 bp, 52 predicted proteins | sample 1673121 | NCBI WGS metagenome assembly OLPF01 (sample SAMEA3136756, study PRJEB25190) | human gut metagenome
TTTTGCGCAATGTTTCCGCCATGACTACAGCGATTCTGCCTGCTCCGATAATACCAACTCTCATTTTAGCCATCTGTCATACCTCCTGTTTCATGTTTTTCTTTCTTCTTATTTCATTCCCATATATACTGTTATTCTATCTTTTTTTCCTGTATAAAACAAGAAAACACAGGAAAAATCCTGCGTTTTCTTATTTTTTAATATTTCAGTTCTTATCCTTCATTATGTGAAAAGAGCACAATCTGTTATTCTACATATTCCGTCTTTACATAACCTGTCTGCCCATTAAACGAAATCTTGCACCATCCATCAGCCTGCTCCATGATCAGATCATAATGCTCTCCCTGATATGCCACACCGATCTTATCCGAGGTCTCAGAAGATGATTTGCGGACATTGACCGTTTCTCTGATCGTAACCTTTCCTTTAGCCGTCAGACTTGTTGTTCCTGCGGTCTCAGCCTGGCTGTTATCTGTCTGATTTTCATCCTGTGGCGGCTCTGCCGAAGCATCTGCAGTACCTGCAGCCTGTAAATACTCACTCTTCACATAGCCATCACCGCCATTATAGCTGATACGGCTCCAGCCATTCTCTTTTGCCTCATACCTTGTCACAGTCTCGCCCATAGCAATCTGCCCGATCCTGTCGGCATTTTCGCTGTCAGAACTTCTGACATTGACAGTATCTGTAGCAGTTACCTGCTCTTCCATCACATTTTCTGTCGGCTGTTCTTCTTCAGCAGGCTGTTCTTCCTGCACTGCATCCGTCGCATCTGTTGCTTCTTCTGTATTACCCTCTGCCTGTGCCATTGCCTGGCTGACTTCCTCATCCAGCTTTGCGGACAGATTATCCATAAAGCTGCTCAGATCAGCATCCGCATCAATGGCTTCCGCATATTTTGTCTCTACCATACTGAACAGATCAACTACATCATCCTGTGCCACAACTGACTTAATATAAGCAGTCGTATTATCATCCAGATCTCCATCACAGATATACAGGCTTCCATCTTCTCTCGGACAAATATATAAAGTTGTCAGTCCCGGAGCCAGTGTACTGATATCTTTAAACTTAATCTCATAATATGCAAATGCCACATAGGAATCTGTCAGCGGACCCGGTTTTGTATAAACCTTGATATTGTCAAATTCATCAATATATGCACTTTCTTTTTCAATCTTAATCAGATCTTCCTGTGCTGCTGTATCTTTCATTGCAGTGATCGCTGCTGTATCACCAGTCGTCATAGCAGCGAAATACTGATTTACAAGTGCATTGACATCCGCATACGCATCCTCTGCCAGTGCCACATCCGGAACCGTATAATCCACTGTGCCTGCTGTCTGATTCTCACTGACGGAATTTGCGGAAATTTCATTATCTGCACCGTTATCCTCTTTCTTTGAACAGGATACAGAGACAATGATCACAACGATCAGCGCGATCAAAACTGCAATAATTGAATAAAAGGTTCTGGAATATACTTTGTCTTCTTTTAATCGTTTTCCGATTTTCCGGAAGAAAAGGGCAAGTTTATTATCTGATTTCATATCATTCACTCCTAACAAAGATACGCAGCAATGGCTGCGCAAAGTAGTAAGGCATCCTCCCACTTCGTGGGTCCCTCCTTACTACATAGCGTACCCAAGAGGAATCGAACCCCCATCGGCTGAACCGGAATCAGCTGTTTTATCCGTTAAACTATGGGTACAGAGTGCAACATGCATTTGTTACAATTTTGTTACACAAGTTGTATCATAGCATACTTTTTCTCAAATAGCAAGCAACATCGACAAGCACACAGAATCTTCATAAATAAGTCAAAACAATTACATGCAGCCGTTCTATCACCCCCATGAATATTTCGCTATGATCTATGCAATAAAAGCTGTATTTCTTCCTTGTAAGGCGGGATAGTCTTTTTTTCTTCTCCTTCTGCACAAAGATACGGTGTTTCCAGAATTTTCGGAATACCCAGAAAACGTGGATCGTGCACTACCTTATACAAGGTTTCAAACCCAATCTCTCCCTTTCCGATATTGGCATGACGGTCTTTGTGTGCCCCAAGTGGATTTAAACTGTCATTGATATGAAAGACTGCAATCTGGTCTTTGCCGATCGTCTTATCAAACTGGTCAATGACATTTTCAAATCCTTCTCCAGACAGATCTAAGCCGCTGTCGCTCACATGACAAGTATCGAAGCAGACTCTTAATTTCTCTGGATATTTTACACCATCATAGATTCTTTTTAGTTCTTCAAACTCACGCCCGATCTCGCTTCCTTTTCCTGCCATTGTCTCCAGTGCGATATGAACCGGCATATCCTGATACATGACCTGATTTAATCCTTCGATGATACGATCGATTCCTTTGTCAACACCAGCTCCAACATGAGAACCTGGATGCAGGACCAACGTATGACTTCCCATAGCTTTGGTACGTTCTACTTCAACTTCCAAAAATTCCACTGCTAACTCAAATGTCTCAGGTTTCGTCGTATTCGCAAGATTGATGATATATGGTGCATGAACAACAAACGTTTCCATTCCATGTTCTTTCATTAATTTCGTTCCATCTTCAATTCTTAATTCCTCAATCTTTTTTCTTCTTGTATTCTGTGGTGCGCCAGTGTACACCATAAAGGTATTCGCTCCATAAGATAATGCTTCTTTGACAGATCCTAGAAACATGTCCTTTCCTTTCATCCCTACATGAGAACCGATCAGCATAATTTTCCCTCCGATTAAAAATTTTTCTTCTTTTTTGTGTGTCATTCTGTTGCAGATTATACCGAAAATATGCTGTAAAATCCATATTTTGATACTTAATTTAATTTTTTTGAACTTTTTTTCGTTTTTTTATTGACACAAGTTCCATATAGTGATATCATAACGGTGTTGCGCAGTTGTGGCGGAATTGGCATACGCGCTAGACTAAGGATCTAGTCCGGGTTAACTGGGTAGGGGTTCAAGTCCCCTCAACTGCACTTAAGCCGATGTGGCGGAATTGGCAGACGCGCTGTGTTCAGGTCGCAGTGAGCTTACGTTCGTGCGAGTTCGAATCTCGCCATCGGCATACCGAAGTTTGTGACTTCGGTTTTTTTATTTCATACAATAACCACAAAAAGGAGTCCTCAGACTCCTTTTTTCTTTCGACTCTTTAATAAATTATCTGCTAAAGTTGATACAGTATTCACAATGATCTCCTGTTCTACCGTCTCACATTGTTCCATGATCAGATCCATCTTCTTGCTGTAAAAATATTTTTTCTGTTTCTTGCTGTAACTGTCCACCAACAGTTCATCTATGGTAACACCTAGTGCATCTGCGATCAGCTTAAGTGCTGGCAGCGAAACGCTTACTGAAGCCGTCTCCACATTTGACATATGACTTAATGAAATATCTGCCATCTCGGCAAGTTGTTCCTGTGTTATATTTTCTTTTTTACGATATTCTTTAATTTTCGCTCCCAGAGCTTTATAATTAATGGGCTTCATAGCTCTCCACACTCCTTATATACTCTGATTTTATTATGAATCATTTTTTCAAATAACCGCCTGTGGCAATAGTTTCTATTGTAATGGACCGCCGGCCTTATTTCTGTTATGATAAAACCAACTAATTTATTGCTATCATTTATAATAGGAGGTTTTTATGCATCTATTCATGAAATTTATTTTAGCACCTGTTCTTTTTGTTCTATCTGTTTTTGTGATCATACAAACTTATAGAAAATATAAGATCAAACATCTTTTGAAAAAATGGGAAAAGAAATATCACCCATTTCCATTGAAAAAGGAAGCCTGAGATTCAGGCTTCCTTTTTTTGATATGATGCTTTGTTTGTATATTCTTGAAAACATTTCATCTTTTTATTTCTTAACACTATCTTAGCATGCTATACTTGTATACACTACAGCTTGAAAAACTAGAAAAGAAAGGATACAAACTTTACATGAACCAAATCAAACCTATGTTACTAACCACACTGAAATCCTATGACCGATCACAATTTGTCAAAGATGTTACCGCTGGGATCATCGTTGCGATCATAGCTCTTCCATTATCCATTGCCTTAGCACTTGCTTCTGGTGTTGGACCACAAGCAGGTATCTTTACTGCGATCGTTGCTGGCTTTGTGATCTCTGCTTTCGGTGGCAGCAACGTACAGATTGCCGGACCAACCGCTGCTTTTGCAACCATTGTTGCCGGAATCGTTGCAAAAGACGGGCTTGACGGTCTTGTGATCTCCACGATCCTTGCCGGTATCTTCTTGATCCTTATGGGACTTTGCCACTTTGGAAGTCTGATCAAATTTATTCCTTATACGATCACCACGGGATTCACTTCCGGGATCGCTGTTACAATCGTCATCGGACAGTTAAAAGATTTCTTTGGTGTTACTTATCCAAATGGTTTAAAACCAATTGAAACAATGGAAAAACTAAATGCATTTGCCCTTGGATTTTCATCTTTCCATGTTGATGCCCTGATCGTTGGCGGAGTCAGTCTTGCCATCCTGATCATCAGTCCATATATTTTTAAAAGAATTCCTGGATCATTGATCGCTGTTGTCATTGGTATTCTTATGGTAAAATTTCTGCCACTCCATGTTTCAACGATCGGAAACCTCTATACGATCACAAATGATCTGCCATCATTCCATATACCTGCAGCCAAATTTTCTATGGTGAAATCAGCGATTCCAAATGCATTTACCATTGCGGTACTTGCTGCCATTGAATCTCTGTTATCCTGCGTTGTTGCTGATGGAATGATCAACGGCAAACATCGTTCTGATACAGAATTAGTTGCACAAGGGCTTGGAAATATCGCTTCTGCCCTATTTGGAGGTATTCCTGCAACTGGAGCGATTGCAAGAACTGCTGCCAATATCAAAAATGGAGGCCGCACTCCGGTTGCTGGTATGGTCCATTCCATTACTTTGGTCATCGTATTAGTCGTTTTAATGCCATTTGCTGGTATGATCCCAATGCCTACGATCGCGGCCATCCTTTTTGTTGTTGCTTACAATATGTGTCAGTGGAGAACTTTTGTACATATGTTAAAAACGGCTCCAAAAAGCGATATCATCGTGTTGATCGTCACATTCATTTTAACGGTTGTCTTCGATCTTGTCGTTGCGATTGAAATCGGTATGGTCATTGCATGTCTGCTGTTTATCAAACGCATGAGTGAGGAAACCCATGTTGACAGCTGGGTCTATGTCGATGATGATACACCTGAAATTGATGATCATCTAGCACGGCTTCCTTTAGCGATCCGTGTTTATGAGATCACAGGACCTTTATTCTTTGGTGCTTCTGATGCAATCGAGCACATCGTTGTAAAGGATTTCACTAAATGTCTGATCCTGCGTATGCGAAGTGTTCCTGCACTTGACAGCACAGCATTAAATGCATTAAAAGATCTCGTTGATACTTGTGAGAAAAAAGGAATTACAATCGTATTTTCTCATGTCAATGAACAACCAATGAAGGTTATGAAGAAAGCTGGATTTATCGAGCTTGTTGGGAAAGAACATTTCTGTCCAAATATCGCTGCTGCACTAAAGCATGCAGAAGATTGTATTGATTAAATTCAGATCTCGCTCATGATCCTCTGCGTGATCTCATTCGCTTTTTCATAAATGTGAGCCGCATCTGTTCCAATAAAGAATTCACCATCTTCATACAGAATCTTTCCTGCGACCATTGTCATCTTGACATTCTGCTTACTTCCACTGTATACCAGATTCTTTCTGATATTGTGGATTGGCTGCATATTTGGCTGATGCAGGTCGATCATTATAAGATCTGCCTGCTTTCCTTTGACTAACACATCACATTCTGAAAGATTCATTGCTTTTGCACCGCCTGTTGTTGCCATCTTTAATACCTCTGCTGCATCAACTGCACTCGCATCATTTTCCCGGTATTTGGCAAGTGCTGTGACAAGAAACATCTCGCGAAACATATCAAGACAGTTATTGCTTGCAGGTCCATCCGTTCCGATCGCCAGATCAATATTTCGTTTTAACATCTCCTCGATCGGAGCGATCCCGCTTGCTAATTTTAGATTCGAGGCTGGGTTGGTGATCACAGAAATCTGATGTCTCTTTACGACATCAAGATCTTCTTCGCTCATATGAACACAGTGGTACAACCCTCCTCCATATTCAAACAGCCCTAGCTGTTCCATATATACCGTTGGTGTCATACCTGTTCTTTCGACGCACTGTGCCACTTCTGAGGCACTTTCTGAGTTGTGGGTATAGATAGGTGCATGGTACTTCTTAGAAAGCTCTGAGATACCTTCTAAGATTTCTCTCTTGGTTGTATATTCTGCATGGAACCCCAGTTCATAACTGGTAAGTCCATCTTCTTTATGGTACTTCTCATACCAATTCTCTACTTCTTTCACAGACTGGGTAAAATCATTCACTGCTCCAATAACAGTCGTCCGAAAACCACAATCCTCAGATGCCTGGATCATCGTATCTGGTGTCAGATACATATCCGCATTGGCGGTGATCCCGCTTGTTAAATATTCCATGATGGCAAGTTTGGATAAATGATAGATATCATCCGGTGTTAACTTGGCTTCATATGGGAACACCTGATCATTTAACCAGGAAAGCAGCGGCATATCATCTGCATGAGATCTTAAAAATGTCATCGCGGAATGTGTATGGGCATTCTTAAATCCAGGCATGATCAGATTGCCTTTTGCATCAATCTGTCTCTCCCATGCGATCTTTGCCGCTTCTTCTTTATTCTCCGGTCCGACATACTGTATTTTATGATCTGAGATCCAAATCTCTCCATCAAAGATCTCTTGATCTTCCTGCATGGTTAAAATTCTTGCATGGTAGATTCTTATCATTTGATCACCTCTTATTTCTTCAGACTCTTCCCCATTCTACAGATGCATTCTGTTACTAGTTTCTGGAATTTTGGAGCTGCACGATCTGCACTTTGCTGAACTTCTTCGTGTGTCAGTGGTTTCTTACTGATTCCGGCAGCAGGATTCGCAATACACGAAATTCCACAGATCTTCATTCCCATATGATTTGCCGCGATCGCCTCACAGGCAGTACTCATTCCAACCGCATCTGCACCGATGGCTTTACACATCCTGATTTCTGCCGGAGATTCAAAATTAGGACCTGGAAGCTGGATATAAGTTCCTTCTTTAAGATCAATCTGCAGATGATCCGCACTTTTTCTGATCACTTCTTGTAATTCTTCATCATAAATATGACTCATATCCGGAAATCTTTCTCCAAATTCTTCGATATTCGGCCCAATTAATGGAGATGGTACAAAACTTGCGATCTGATCCGTGATCATCATAAAGTCACCCGCTTCAAACCCACGATGAATCCCACCGGATGCATTTGTCAAAAACAAGATCTCTGCTCCCATCATCTTCATCAGTCGAATCGGCAGTACAACATCACTCATGGAATATCCTTCATAATAGTGAACTCGTCCTTCCATGATCATTACTGGAATATCTTCTACGTAACCAAGTACAAATCTTCCTTTATGTCCCTGTACTGTAGAAACTGGAAATCCTTTGATCTCATGGTAATCGATCACAGTCTCAATCTTGATCTTCTCCGCATAATCTCCAAGACCGGAACCTAAGACCAATGCGATCTGTGGTTTAAATTCTGTCATTTCATTTACTTGTTTATAACATTCCTTTACTTTATCATATATTTTATTCATATTATCGATCTCCTTCCTGCCAGTTCTTTTTCTTACATTATGACACATTTTTGTACAAAATGAAATGCATTCCACACACATCCTATTGTTTACAAAAATTATAGTTCCCATTTCTTGCTTTCCATTCATTTGCAAGTTATACTTAAAGAAACCCCAATTTCCCTACAACAAGGAGTACTAATATGAAGTTAGTAATCGTTGATGATAATAAATTAGAACAGGAGCTCATTTTCAACACTCTCCGTACTTATGAACATGAAAGAAACATCTCCCTTGATATTTCTTCTTATAGTGATGGTAATTCTTTTTTGAATACCTATGTCCCTGGAGATTTTGATCTGATCTTTATGGATATTTATCTAAATGAACTGAACGGGATCGATATTGTACGCAAGATCCGTCAGATGGATTCCAAAGTGATGATCGTATTCTTAACAACAAGTAAAGAATACATTTTTGAAGCTGCCCCTTTTCATTTTTTTGATTATATTTTAAAGCCTTTTGAATCCACACAGATCTTTCATGTACTTGATGATGCTTTAGCGCTTCTTCCTGAGCAGGAAACTGAATTATCTTTTGAATATCGTTCTTTTGATGTTCATTTTCCATTATCAAAGATTCAATATATTTACTCAAATAATCATGAGGTGATCATTCATACAACGAATGGAACACATGCTTTCCGGCTTCCTTTTTATTCTGTCACAGATCATCTGGATGATTCAAGATTTCTTCAGTGCAACCGTGGAATCATGTTGAATATGGACTATATTAAGACGATGGAATCCGATTACTTCGAAATGACAGATTCAAAGTGTTTTCCGATCAAAACGAAAGGACGCAAGCAAATCCGAGAGCAATATATCAAATACCAGTTTTTGAAACTTGAGGAGGCATGATCTTTTATGACTTTTTATGATATTTTTACATATTTATGTACATTTACAATCATCATTCCACTGGCAGTTTTTTGCCTGTTTCCAGTAATCGATCATCTAAAGACTCCGATCTGCCATCTGCTGATCAAGATCAACCTTGTTTTTGTATGCTATTTTGTTCTATTGATCATTCCGTATATGATCTTTCAACAGGATCTGGGCAATATTCTTGTATTCCTTGCTGTGCCTGTGTTCTTTTATCTATTTCAAAAAGAAACGAACCTGATGCTTCCTGCATCTCTCTTTGTTATGCTGACTGCATGTTGTCTTGGTTCTCTTTCTTATGTTATCTATCATACATTCGGTGTCATCTTTCATCCACATGGACAAAGTACAGAATTTTATCCAGAATCCATGATCGCACAACTGATCTTTCTGGTTTTCACCGATATCATCTTATATAAACCTGCCAGAAAATATCTCGGCTGGATGGTTACGAATTTCCACAATGCCTTTGTCTGGCGAATTGCGTGTATTTTCCCATGCTGTTTTACTTTTCTCGTTTTTACTTATATTCCACACAATTATTATGATATTTATACCTATCATGATCTACATGTTTACTTTTCCATGATGCTCACTTTACTGGTCTTTGTATTTCTTTTATATGTCTTATTTTATACTATCATCCACAGTTATGTAGAAAATCAGTACATATTGGAAGAACAAAAGATTCTGGAGATTCAGGCAAAAGAATACTCCCAGCTTTCCCAACATGTACAGGAGACAAGAGAAATCCGCCATGATTTTCGTCATCAGATCACTGTTATCTCTGGATTGTTAAATCAAGGAAATTATGAAGAATTAAAGGAGTATCTGTCCCAATATGAATCATCTATTTCTTTACAGACTAAGATCTACTGCCGTCAGCCCGCTGTAAATGCCATTTTATCGCATTATGATCTTTTATGTGCACAAGATAAGATCAAAACAAAATTTGCCGTTGATTTTCCAACGCTCTCTCCAATCTCTTCCGTTGATTTTTGTATTGTTCTTGGAAATCTTTTAGAAAATGCTTACCTTGAATGTAAGACATTACAGAAGTATGAGAAATTCATCCATCTCAAAGCCAGACAGACTTCTCCTGGTGCTTTTGTTCTGCTCATCGAGAACCCTTATGAGCATGAGATCAAAAAAACAGACAGTGGCTTCTTCTTATCCTCTCGCCGCAAAAACTGCGTCGGTACAGGTCTTAAATCAGTCACTGCCATATGTAAAAAATACGATGGCCATCTGTCTATTGAGACTGATAACCACCGCTTTAAAGTCAAGATGTTTTTACAATGTTAATTCTATTGATTAAGCTAATTTTTCTTTTGCTACGTCAACTAAAGCTTTGAATGCTTCTGGTTCGCTGATCGCCATCTCAGATAACATTTTTCTGTTGATGTCAACACCAGCTAATTTTAATCCGTGCATGAATTTGCTGTAAGAAAGTCCGTTCATTCTTGTAGCAGCGTTGATACGTGCGATCCATAACTGTCTGAACTGACGTTTTCTCTGTTTTCTTCCTGCGTAAGAACTTGTTAAAGCTCTCATAACAGACTGTTTTGCTACTCTATACTGTTTAGATCTAGCTCCTCTATATCCTTTAGCCAGTTTTAATACTCTATTGTGTTTTTTCTTTGCGTTCATTCCGCCTTTGATTCTTGCCATTGCTTACATTTCCTCCTTAACGATCCATCTTACAGATATGGTAAAATCTTCTTCATGTTCTTTTCATTTGTTGCATCTGTCATTGCAGCTTTTCTTAAATTTCTCTTTCTCTTAGGAGATTTCTTTGTTAAGATATGGCTTTTGTATGCCTTATTTCTTTTTAATTTTCCTGTTCCTGTCTTTTTAAATCTTTTTGCAGCTGCTCTACATGTCTTCATTTTTGGCATGGTTATTTCCTCCTTAATCCTGCTTGTATCTACTCATATTTGAATATCTTAAACTCCTAGTTGTTCTTTGGAGCTAAAAACATTGTCATGCTTCTTCCTTCAAACTTTGGTTTCTTATCGATGGTGGCTACATCTTCTAATGCTTTCGCAAAATCATCTAAGATATACTTGCTTGCATTCACATGAGCAAGTTCTCTTCCTCTGAATCGAAGTGTGACTTTCACTCTCGCACCTTTTGCAAGGAATTTCTTTGCATGATTAATCTTTGTGTTTAAGTCGTTTGTGTCAATGTTTGGTGACATGCGGACTTCCTTCACATCGATGACTTTCTGTTTCTTCTTTGCCAGCTTTTCTTTTCTTGTCTGCTCGTATTTGTACTTACCGTAATCGATAATCTTACAAACCGGTGGTTTTGCCTTTGGTGAGATCTTGACAAGATCTAATCCTGCTTCATCTGCTAACTTCTGTGCTTCCCTTGCGGACATAACTCCAAGCTGCTCGCCATCATTCGCGATCAGACGTACTTCTTTATCTCTGATCTGTCCGTTAATCATTAAATCGCTAATAATTACACCTCCATGATAATTAAAAAAGTGGATAGTTATAAGACTATCCACATAAAATTCAAGCATGATCACGAAATATCATATTCTTAAATATTAACCCAAGTCACTTCCTAATCTATCATATGTGCTAAGGTGAGAGTGGATACTCTTCTTTGTTGTTTCTGTTGTTCTTCACAACTTTTGATATTATATCATGCTTTCATTTTTATTGTCAAGTATTTTTCTTATCTTTTTATTTTTCTACATTGAATGTCACTTTGTTATTCAACGCTTTATAAAATGTCAGCTGATATCTCTGAGCATCCGCTAATACATCATAATCTTCACCAGTTTCAATGATCTTGAAATTAATGATGTTCGCCTTTCTCGCACTGTCTTTGCTCACTGCTACACCATTACGTTCGTCTGCAAATCCTTTGACATTCGCCAGCATATTAAATTCTGTTTTGATGCTATCCACTTTATAAGAATATTGTTTTCCTGTTTGACTTGTAAAATAGATTGTGACGGATTTCCAGTTTGGATTAAATGTAAATGTTGTCTTGCTTCCAGATGTTTCACTGCATACATCATCAAATCCATCATATACAAAAACATCAACATCTTTTGTGCAGATCTTTCCTGATCTTGCAGTGGTAGAAATCTGAATTCTGCTGTATCCGCCTTTTTTAGCTGTCACTTTTCCTTTGCTGTTAACCACTGCTACCTGTGGATTACTGCTCTTATAAGTCAGAGTTTTTGATGCCATCTGTTTTCCTCCAGGTAAAGCTGTTGCTTTAATCTGGTCAGTGTTTCCTGTCTTGTAGAAATTGATCGTCTGTGCAGATGAAAGTTTGATCCCTGTTGCTGCTTTTCTTACATATACAGTGATCTTCTTTGTTTTCACTCCAGAAGCTTTCATTGTGATCTTGGCAGTTCCGTATTTCTTTCCTTTGATCACACCCTTTTTATTCACTATCGCTACAGATTTTTTGGATGTCTTATATGTGATCTTTTTCTTTTTACCAACTGTTTTTGCATTTAATTTTAAAGTTTTTCCAACAAAAACCGTTGCTTTGCTTCCTGTTGATATTTTGATATATGCTTTTTTGGCAGCTTTCGCATTTGTTGGCATGATCATACAGGAAACTGCAAGCAACATCAGCATCGTCATTATCTTTTTCTTCATGTTCCTGATCCTTCTTAAATAGAAAATTCTTTTATAGAAAAAGAATCCTGGAGGAAAACTCCTCCAAGATTCCTTTATCACTCAGCAATTGATTATTTTGCTACATACTGTGTAATTGTTAAATCTTTTGCTTTATCTGCTGGTAATTTTACTGTGTATTTACCATCTTTTGCTGTTGCTGAAGCAATAACTTTTCCAGCTGCATCTTTTACTACGATGTTTGTAGCGTTTTTATCGCTTGTTACAACGTATTTAGCACTTGTAGCTGTTACTGTACCGTCTTTTGCTACTGTAACTTTGATGTTGTGGTTCTGACCTTTTTCAGATTTTGCTACAACAGCGTATTCTGTATCAGATACTTTTGTAACTGTTGCTGTGTATTTTCCATCATAGTTAGATGTACCTTTGATCGTAGCTGTCTTTGTAGCACCTTTACCAGTAGCTGATAATACACCTAATGTAAAGTTTTCTTTGCTTTCCCATGCTTTGAATCCAGCTGCTGGATCAGCAATATATCCTAATGCTTCTTTAACCTGTGCTGCAGAGATCTCAACTGTCTGTTTTCCACGAGTTAAAACGTATTTGTCAGCATTAGCAACTAATCCTGTATATTCAGCTGTGTTATCTTTTACAACTGGTTTTACAGTTTCAGGTGTTACAACTTTTGCAGGTGCTGGAGCTGCTTTTACTGTTACTGTAAATTTAGCTTTCTTACCTTTTGCATCTTTACATGTTGCTGTAATTGTTACTTTACCAGCTTTCTTTGCAGTTACTTTACCTTTAGAAGTTACTGTAGCTACTTTCTTGTTGCTAGATTTGAATGTTACAGCTTTTGTAGAAGCTTTCTTTGGTGAGTAAGTTGGGTGAAGAGTGAATTTCTTTCCAGCTGTTACTGTTTTCTTTGTCCCCTCTTTGAATTTTAAAGTTTTAACAACTTTACCAACTGTAACCTTTGTTGTAGCCTTTGCTTTTTTGTTGTTTTTAGCAATTGCTGTGATCGTTACTGTACCTTTTTTCTTTGCACGGATGATACCATTCTTAGAAATAGTAGCAATCTTTTTGTTGCTTGTTTTGTACTTTAACTTATAAGTTTTAGCACTTTTTGGTGAGAATTTCAGGCGTGTCTTTGCATTCATCCAGTGTCCTGGTGCACTGATCACATACCCTTTCTTCTTAAAAGATAATTTCTTTACCTTTTTTGTTGCTGCACTAACATTAGCTGTTTTTGGTGCTTCTGTTACTGCGACAAGTCCGAAAGCCATAACTGCGGATAATCCACAAGCTGCTGCTTTCTTGATGATTTTGTTACTCATACTTACATTCCTCCTTATTAAGTATTTGGGTGATTTTTTTCCGTATCTGACTCACCGTAATATGAATATGAATATTTATACTCATAATTACCATAAGCACCGATACGTTCATCAACTTTATTTAATACAGCCCCAAAAATACGAACCTCGCCCCTCTTCAACTGCTTGATGACATCTTGAACAATCTTACGTTTGATCACTCCCTGCTCGATCACGATGACTGCTCCATCTGTATATTTACCGATGATCACAGCATCAATGACAACACCTAGCGGTGGTGTATCAATGATCACATAATCAAACATATCCCTAACTTTCTCAATGAATTGTTCAAACTGTTCTGAATCCAGAATGCTTGTTGGATCTGGTGACAGCGGACCAGCTACTGTAATACAAAGTCCCTCAACTTCTGTCTCATAGATGATATCCTCCACTTCTGCCTGTCCTGTCAGATAATGGCTTAATCCTTTATCGATTCCCTGTATATGATATCTGGCTGCCATTACTGATTTTCTTAAATCAGCATCCACCATCAGTATCTTCTTTCCACTTTCTGCAAGTGTTCTTGAAAGGCTCAGAGAAATAGAACTCTTTCCTTCATTCGGAACACTGCTTGTCATTGTGATCACTTTAATATCTTTTCCGCAGAAGGCTAAGTTCGTCTTTAACTGGTTTAGTCCTTCTACCATACGATAATCATTGATCTCTGGAAGATCCATTACTAATTTCTTCATCTTATTCCCTCGCCCTCTTTACTTTCTTTGTTCGCTTTGTAGTTCCCTTTACCAAAGGTAATTGCGCTAAAGTAATAATTCCAAGATATTTCTCAATATCTTCTTCTTTCAGGATCGTATCGTTCATCAGATACTGGATCACAATGGCTGCTGCCATTAATATAAATCCAAGAACTGCTCCGATCAATACGTTCTTCTTAAGACTTGGGCTGTCTGGTTTATCTGCCTTATATGCCTTTTCGATGATCGTTGGTGATTTCACGTCCATCTTCTCTGCAACTGTCTTCGCTGTTACTTCTGCAAGATCCTGTGTGATGCTCTGTGCAAGTGCTGCATCCTTATCTGTTATCGTAATCTGCATGATACGTGTATCAGATGGATTCTCCACCGTGATCTTCTTCTCTAATTCTTTATAATCCATATCAAGCTTCAGATCTGCGATCACCTGTTCAAGGACTGGTCTTGTCTTAACAATTACCATATAATCCTGTGTTAACTGAGTACCCATTGTAAGATCTGTAAGCTGTGAAAGTCCACCCTTTGAAACAACATAAAGCTGTGCTGTAGAAGAATAGATCGGTGTCATCGCAAACTTCGTGATCAATCCTGATGCACCTGCAAAGACGATTGCTGTCAACAAAATCCAAACGATCTTCTTCTTCAATGCCAAAAACAATTCCCTTAAATCAATCTCGATCTCATCATCATTCTCTAACTCGTACATAGATGTTTTTATCCCTTCTTTAATTAAATACTTTTCCCCTCAAGCATCTTTCTTGGATTCTCATAAAGAATCTGGTCCGCATGCTTCTTCCGTACAACTTCTGCTGCCGGTTTCATATTTGGTCTTCTTGTCCGGAAATCGTGACAATCCGTTCCAAGGAAATGAACCAGTCCTTCTTTCATAAGTTTCTTACAAAAAGATGCTCGTTTATCAAAAATTCCTCCGATCAGGCTTTCCGCATTTATCTGAATATATGCACCTGTTTCGATCAGTTCGACAATCTTGTCTACATGTCCGAAAACTGCTTTGTATCGCTCTACATGCGCAAGGATCGGAATATATCCTGCATATACAAAATCCTGAACCGCACGATATATATGCGAATAGGCATCTGATGTTGCAAACTCTACTAAAACATAACGGGTCCCATTCATCGTCAATGCTTTCCCTTGTTTCAGATCTGAAACTGTCCCTTGCTGATAATATAATTCGCTCCCAAGGTATAGCTGAATCTCTGGATAATACTTGTATGCCTTCTCTCTGATCGCCTCAAACTTCTCTCTCAATACTTCTGTATCCGGATGTCCAAACTTCGGACCGTAATGCGGAGTCAGTATTACCTGATCCACGCCTTGTTCCCGTTCTTCATCCAACAGTCCCATTGAATCATTGATGTCCTTTGCTCCATCATCAACTCCATATAATATATGTGTATGAATATCTATCAACGCCATAACAATCTCTTTTCTAAGTCTGATATTTATATTATTTTTGATAACTTAAGAAATATACTAACATAATATACCATCTTTATTCTCAAGTTACAATGCTTTTTCTTATCAAAAAGAAATACAATTTATACTATTCTTTGCTGAACTCAACTAACTCTAATCCCTCATTACGATCAAGTACAAACTGGATTCCCCATTCATTCTTAAATAACAACAGTGGATTTCCTCGCATATCTTTGACTTTCTTAACTTCAGATACACCACGTAATTTGTTCATATCCGTGTTGCGGTCTTTGATCCAGCGGATTGCCTGATATGGCAATGGTTCTAAACGGATCTCGCAGTTGTATTCATTTTCCAGACGGTATTTTAAGACATCAAACTGAAGTGTTCCTACAACTCCGACGATGATCTCTGCAAATCCTGCTTCATGTTCCTGGAAGATCTGGATAGCACCTTCCTGTGCGATCTGTTCTACACCTTTCACAAACTGCTTACGCTTCATAGAATCTAACTGGATGACTCTTGCAAAATGTTCTGGTGCGAATGTTGGGATTCCTTCATATTCAAAGTCATCTTTTGGAAGGCAGACAGTGTCTCCGATAGAGAAGATTCCCGGGTCAAATACTCCGATGATATCTCCTGCATACGCCTCTTCTACGATCTTACGTTCCTGTGCCATGATCTGCTGTGGCTGGGAAAGCCTCATCTTTTTCTTACTCTGTACATGTTTTACTTCCATGTTCGCTTCGAATTTACCGGAACAGATTCTCATAAATGCAATTCTGTCACGGTGGTTTTTGTTCATATTGGCCTGAATCTTAAAGACAAACGCTGAAAAACCATTTTCCACAGGATCTACTTCTTCTCCCTTGGATGTTCTTGCAAGTGGTCTGTTTGTCATCTTCAGGAAATGCTCTAAAAATGGTTCTACACCAAAGTTTGTAAGTGCTGATCCAAAGAATACTGGGGATAGTTTTCCCTGATGTACTTTCTCCATATCAAGATCTGCTGCCGCACCATCTAACAATTCAATTTCTTCCATCAGATTCTCATAGAAATCTTCTCCGATCAGATCTGCTGCATTATCATCATCTGCTGAAATGATCGTTTCTTTTGCTTCTTTTGCACCACCTGTGGAGACTGCCTCGAATCGTAAGATATTTCTTGATGCACGCTCGTATACACCCTTAAATTCTTTTCCACATCCGATCGGCCAGTTGATCGGACATGTCTCAATCCCTAAGACTTTCTCGATATCGTCTAACAGATCGAAAGTATCCTTAGCTTCACGGTCCATCTTATTGATAAATGTAAAGATCGGGATATGTCTCATAACACAAACCTTAAATAACTTGATTGTCTGTGGCTCCACACCCTTGGAAGCATCGATCACCATGACTGCACAATCCGCTGCCATCAGTGTACGATACGTATCTTCTGAGAAGTCCTCATGTCCTGGTGTATCAAGAATATTGATACATTTTCCTTCGTATTCAAACTGTAATACAGAAGAAGTAACAGAGATACCTCTTTCTTTTTCAATCTCCATCCAGTCAGATACTGCATGTTTGGAGTTTGCCTTTCCTTTCACAGACCCCGCTGTATTGATCGCTCCTCCATATAAAAGGAACTTCTCAGTCAACGTTGTCTTACCGGCATCCGGATGGGAAATGATCGCAAAGGTTCTTCTGCGGCCGATTTCCTGCTCAATGCTGTTTGCCATAATCTTTTTCCTCTTTTCTATTTTTATCTATTATTTTACATTTCTACGCATACTTAGTCATATTATCACACCACTTCTTAAATTTCTACTGATTCTTTATAAAAAATATGCTTTTAACTATTGTTTTTTCCAAGAAACACAAGTGTTTTTCGATGTTAATTCATGGTATAATGATTCTATATTAAATCTAGGAGGATATCTCATGAGCAATACAATCTTACGCAATGAAAATGTATCTGTCACTTTAAAATCTCTTGGTGGGGAACTGACTTCTATCAAAGATGCTTCTGGTACGGAATATCTCTGGCAAGGAAACCCTGACTTCTGGAGCGGACAGGCACCTGTCTTATTCCCGATCGTTGGATGTTTAAGAAATGGAACTGCAACCATCGGTAATTCTAAGACTTGTTCTTTTGGCCGTCATGGTCTTGCAAGAAAATTAGAATTTACTTTGGTTTCTTCTTCTGAAACTTGTGCTGTTTATTCTTTGAAAGCGGATGATTCTACAAAAGAACAGTATCCTTATGATTTTGAACTCCAGATGATCTATGAATTAACGGATCATGGAGTGAAAGTCAGTCATAAGGTGATCAATCATGGGGACATCATTATGCCTTACTGTATTGGCGGTCATCCTGCATTTAACTGTCCAGTGTATGAAGGGGAGAATTTTGAAGATTATATCGTGGAATTTGAACAACCGGAAACTGCTGCCTGTGCACAGCTTACAGATGATGGTTTGATCAATAACAACGATCGTATTCCTGTTCTTGATCATGAAACTGTGATCCCTGTAAAACATTCTTTATTTTACAAGGATGCTTTGATCTTTGATCAGTTGAAATCACGCACGGTTGCATTAAAACATAAGGAAAGCGGTCATGGTATCTTAGTTACTTTCCCTGATTTTGATTATCTGGGTGTATGGTCTAGTGCAAATGATGGACCTTTTGTTGCTTTGGAACCTTGGAGTGGAACTTCTACCTGCAGTGATGAAGATGATGTGTTTGAACATAAAAGAGGGGTGCGATTCTTGGAGCCTGGAGAACATGAAACTTTGAGTTTTGTGATTGAGATTTTATAGTACGTGTTAATGTTATGAACATTTTGTGACTTGAAAACGCTGGAATTTCCACATTTTTCGTGCTATCTTGTAGATAACAAACTTGTAGTTAGGAGTTATGATCATATGAATTGGCATGGAAAACGTTATTATTCGTTTGATAGTTTTTTAAAGAATTATTTTGGTGAGAAAATTTATAAAGTATCCTTAGATGGTGGTTTTACCTGTCCAAACAGAGATGGAACACTTGGAACTGGTGGTTGTATCTTTTGCAGTGAGGGCGGTTCCGGGGATTTTGCTTCTTCGGCTGCTTTGTCTGTGACAGATCAGATCACCGCTGGAATTGAGATGGTTTCTAGAAAGATCGAGAATGGAAAGTATATTGCTTATTTTCAGGCTTTTACGAATACTTATGGTCCGATTGAAAAACTGGAAGCTTTGTATATGGAAGCAGTCAATGATCCGCGAATCATTGCTCTTGCGATCGGTACCAGACCGGATTGCTTGCCTGCCGAGGTTTTGAAACTTTTAAATCAATTAAATAAGATCAAACCTGTGTTTGTGGAACTTGGTCTGCAGACGATTCATGAAGAGACCGCTTCTTTTATCCGGCGTGGGTACCCTTTGTCTTGTTTTGATGAAGCAGTTATGAATCTTCATAAGATCGGTGTATTGACTGTTGTTCACCTGATTCTTGGGCTTCCTGGTGAAACGGATGATATGATGCTTGAGTCAGTTCGTTATCTGAATCACCTTCCGATTCATGGGGTTAAATTTTCTATGCTGCATATTTTGAAGAATACTGATCTGGCTGATCATTATGAGAAACATCCCTTTGATGTGTTTACTTTGGAGTCTTATGTTGATCTGATTTTGAAATGTATTGAGAATCTTAGTCCTGAGATCGTGATTCATCGATTAACTGGAGATGGACCGAGAGATTTGTTGATTGCTCCTGAGTGGAGTGTTTATAAGCGGAAAGTTTTGAATAGGATTGCGCATGAGATGAAGATGAAGGATGTTTGGCAGGGGGATTTGTTGTAGATTTTGATTTGCCAATTGTTTATGATATCTCAAACAACTGTTTTCAAAATCTGGGATTTCTTCCGACAAATCTCATACCATCATTCTTTTTGCTAACTGACTAATTACTAATTACCTAATTACTAATCGCACAATTAGTAATTAGGTAATTATAACATACTTTAAAATTTTCAATCAATAACTTTGCATAATTCTTTGTTGATTTATTTTACCTTAACCGTCACATATTTCACCGCTTTCTGATACTTCGATGTTTTTGCTGCCGTGATCCGGATCTTGTATGTTCCTTTCTTGGCTTTCTTCTTTAATGTAACTTTTCCACTCTTAGTTACGGTCATACATTTTTTTGCTTTCTTTGGATATTTGGTCACTTTATAGGTCAGTTTTGCTTTCCCCAAAGATCTCGCTTTTAGGTTAAATGTTGCCTTTTTACGTTTTAATTTTTTTGCCTTGTAAGTTTTTATTTTTGCTGTTTTTATTATCTGTTTCTTTAATTTTAATGGTTTTACGATGTTTGGTTTTATTACTTCTGGTTTACTTTGTGCATTATTTCCAGAGATATCATTTCCATTGCCGTTTCCTGTATTGCCATTCCCTTTATTATCTTCTCCCTGGTCTGGGATTTCAGGATCTTTCTTATCAAGTTCTTCTACCACAAAATCAGAACCTTTGACTTCTTCTTTCTCATTAACGATATCTGTTGAAAAATCAACATATTTTGTTACCTTAACGTTATTTCCCTTATCATCAAATTGAATGGATGTGTTTGTGTTGTTATCTAAAATCGTACTGTTTCCTTGCACTTTGGCATTGACCTCTACAATTCCTTCCTCGGAATTCTTGGATTGCATCGCAGCTGACAGATTATAATTATCTCCTTCCACTTTGATCTTCCCAGAAGTGATCGTTACTTTATCTGCTCCATCGGCAGTTACTGCATATCCTTTGTTGTTATCATCACAAAGGAACTGGCAGCCTTCCTCTGCTTTCGTCAATTCAAATGAATTGCTTGCCGCCACTCTAAGATTCCAGATTGGATGCTCACTTTCCCAATCACTTTGTTCGCAGGAATAAACTTTCATATCTCCTGTGTAATTGTTTCCATCGTATTCGAGATACTTTCCTTCTGCATTTTGTAATCGGAATCGCTTATTTGCTGATATCTGAATCGTCGTCTGATCCTGATCATCTTCCTGATATGCTGATGCCGCCATCCTGCTTTTCATTTTTAAGGTCTGGATCCCGCCATTATATATTTTATCAACGCCATAATAGTTCAGGTTCTTCCACAGATCTTCTACACATACATCATCAAATCTTGAATTTGAATCTGCAAAATGGAAGCTCTTGAAATCAGAAGAGACTTTCATTGTCAGGTATCCCCCGTAACTTCCAGGGTGATAAGAATTTTCATCATAGATCGTAATCTCATGATTTCCATCCGTGTCCTTCTTATAACCACAAACAACAACACTATGTCCGCCCTCTGGTATCATGAAGGAGAAAACAAATGGTTTTTTCACTCTTTTTGCATACTGGGCTTCTGCTACAAATTTCTTAAGAAAAGTTTCCAGATCTCCATTTCCCCAACCTGAATTTTTACTGATTCCATACGTTGAGCTTCCACTGTCCAGACACTGTGTCATCTGATAATATAAGATCATGTCTTTCATTTTGGAATTCTCATATGGGCTTTCCAGCGTCCAATAATCATGTGCACCACTTGTAATATCATCAAAATCAATATAACCTTGGTTTCCATAACACATACTCAAAGCGATCCCATGGCATACACCTGTATGTTCTCCATGAAAATACGTGATCATTCTCCATTTACTCTGAAAATCGCTACACTGCTTCACCAATTTATTTAGATATACAGGATTTGAAATGAAAGCTCTCATCCCTATATGCTTAAACTGATTCGTATCCTTACCTGTTTTAAAGTAACTGGACATTCCTCCTTCGATCACTTCTCCATGGAATTGATCTTCATCCAGATAAAATGCAGCTCTCACTCCATGATTCGAATTATTTGCTCTTGCATGTGTGATTCTGTTTGCTCCTATTGATCGTGCTACATTTTCGTAAGATTGTCCTGTGTTACAAGGCAGTCTTAGCCAGTAGGAATCGTCCGGAGCCATATAATCCAAACCAATATTATTGGTTCCCATCAGCAACTGCTCTGGTCCTATCAAGAAGAACTGATCCGTTGTATTCTCATACCATTTATCGGTTGCCTCTGCTAAAGTTTCAAACAGCTTACGATGGTATCCATTTGCATCAAAATCAAATTTGGAAGATCCTCCATCCGCTTTGTCTGCATCCAGATTATTCAAATATGTTTTCTGTGTGACCGTCTTTACACACTGAAGCTCTGAATCAGTAAAAGAAGATAAAAATCCCTGTTCTTCATCATAAGCATCCTCTCCATCAAGATTTGCTGCGGAAGGTACAGATCGATTGCTCCAATCAACCTCTCCCGCAGAATTCATCCAATGTCTCAAGGCTGATTCTGTCCAGCGATTGGATCCTCTTTCAGCCCTGATGTGGTTTTTATACCCGGAATATTTTGCATCATAACTCTTCTTACACAGGATTTGATCACTCAGCATCAATTTTCCATTCGAATCCTCCCCGATGCATCTCCATTTTATCTTCTTACCCTGATAAGTTCCAAGGTAAATGTAATCTCCAATATTTACTTTGCCATCCCCAGCATGTACTATTTTGTTGTTCACTGGCAGTAACGTAAATACCATACTGAATACGACCAGTAATGTTAATATTTTGCTGACGATTCTCTTTTTCATTCCTTTTCCTTTCCTCATATTTTCTGAACTACTACTTTACATCTCTTTTTACAACACAACGTTTCTTGTAAAAAGAAATCCCATAACAGATCACCTCATCATAACTATCCTCAAATTCCTTTGCATACATCCTATGATCGATCTGCTGAATAGCTTTTTCACAATCCTCTTCTAAGTTCTTTACTTCTTTTGAATATTTCGCTTCAAAAACTGCAACCTTTCCTTCATGTTCATTAAAAATAACAAGATCACTTCGACCTTCTCCATGTTCTTTATTCGATTCAACACTATATCCAGCCCCAGCAAATATTCCTGCAAGAAATGCATGATAAAAATCTTCTCTATAATCATGATAACTGATCGTTATTCGCAACAACCTGCTGATCTCCTGTGTCAAAATCTGCTCATCGCCATTCCATACTGCATCAAATAAATGCTTTCGATCTTGTAATTTCGCTGTATCACTAAACCAATCCTGTACTGTTGTCTCAAAAATCTCTCGTATCTCTTTGTTAGGAATCTTCAATGTGATCTTTCCATCTGCACTTTCCTTCTCTTCCTTATCTCTTGTCAGATATCCTGTTAAATACAAAATACTCCAAAAATTCTCTTCTGACGAATGTAAATAATCATACGTAAGATTTTCTTCTATTTTCTGATCAATCGTGTCTCCTGCCATCAATTTTTCCATCTTTTTTTGAATTCCGCTGCCTGCGTAGTCTATGAAAGATCGTATGATCGCATTATCACTTGTATTCTTCCAGTAACTTGCTGGCTTCATGTCTGGATCGATCCGTAGATCTCTTACATAGTTCATAACATCCCATGGACAATATACATCGATCTTTCCAAAATTATACCCATCATACCATTCTTTGATTTCTTTAAAATGCTCTTGCAGTCCAATATCTTTTAAGATATCTTTTACTTCCTGATCAGTAAATCCAAAATATTCATTTAAATGTGTTGCTATGATCGTATCTGAGATAAAATTATTGGTTCCTGTAAATATACTTTCCTTTGCAATTTTCAAGCAACCTGTAACTACTGCGAACTGAAGATGAGAATTATCTTTTAGAGATGTGCTCATCATCGTTTTCATCACATCCAGCATTTCTTTATAGTAGCCATTGCTGCTTGCTTTCGCTAATGGTACATCATATTCATCCAATAATAAAATAACCGGCTTTCCGTAATGCACATTCATCATTCTTATGATGGTAGCCACACTAATTTTTATCAAATCTTCTGACAAATTTTCTTCACTTATATCTTGTAACTTTAAAAAGAGCTTTTTATCATTCTCATTTATCTTATCGCTATCTGATAAATAATCATGCTCATTGCAGATCCATGAAATCTGATTTCTTAACATCTTCATAGCTGATTGAAAATTCAATCCATCTACATCTTTGAAGGAAATAAATAATGTTGGATACTGATTCATCCATTTTTGACATAATTCTATATCTCTTGAGATCTTCAGATCTTCAAATAGTTTCCTGCTGTCTTTTCGTATATCAAAGAAATAAGCCAACATACTCATGCCGATCGTCTTTCCAAAACGTCTTGGTCTCGTGATCAATGTAACTTCTGCGATTCTTGATTCCAGTAATTCTTTGATCAAATTCGTTTTATCTACATAATAATATTCATTTTGTCTTAACTTATGAAAATCAGAAATTCCTACTGGTAATTTCACATTGTTCATTGCCAACACCACCTTCTTAGACTTTATCTAATCACAAAACAGCCTCTTCCATTTGCTTTTGCTTCATATAAGATCTCATCGGTCTTTGTCAGAAGTTCCTTGATCGTTTTTGGATATTTAAAACGATATACTCCAATACTGCAGCTTACTGTGACTTCCTTCTGAATTCCTGAGATGTTTTGAAAGAATTGTTTCATTTCTTCTTCTAACGCTTCCTGGCTCATCTCTTCTTCGATCATCACGGCAAACTCATCTCCGCCAACTCTTCCGACTGCTCCATATGGCTCAAATTGTTCTTTTAAAAACATCGCAAATTTCTTTAAGGTTTCATCTCCTGCTATATGTCCCAGTTTATCATTGATCTGCTTAAACCAATCCACATCCAAGAATAAAAACCATCCTTGATGGCCATGAATCCTCTGATCACTTTGAATATTTTGGCAATGCTGCAAAAACAGTCTTCTTCCCATCACCCCAGTAAGGGAATCAATCTCTATTGTTCTTGTTACATGAACTCTGTGCTGTTTCAACATATATGTAGACCGTTCTGCAAAATATCCAGTAGAAAATATCGCTATACAGATGATCAAAAAACTGATCCCTGATGATATAGCGACCATCTTAGAGGACAGATATGGATCATCCAAAGATTGATTTACCGCATCCTTGTATTTTTGAATACGTTCCTTGTGATAAATCTTATATGCCACCTCTACCCAGAAAAGACAACATAGTGCAATAAGTGCATCATTGATCCCCATATGAAATGTTGACATTCCAGTATAGCCAAGTTGTGGAAAACAGGCTCCCATAACGGTGAACACTAGGAAAGCATGTATCCACTGTGAAATCAAAGAAAGGATCCAGATTCCTATTTTCTCATACTTTCGTCCTTTTATGAGAGAAAACAGATATCCAATCACAAAACCAAACAGAACTCTTGACCCAACACTTAGTAAAATGCTTCCTATTGGATTACCACTATATAGCGGTGAAAATATCTTATCATCTGATACAACATAAAGTGCTGATGCCTTATACATACTTGCTAGTCCAAATACCAATCCGATCAGCGTCGATTCCAAAGGACCAAGCAAACATCCCGCAACTACAATCGGGATATATGCTGTTGTAAGTGAAATTGGATCAATATGAATGAATCCTAAAAAAGTAAATGACATAATAAGCTCGATCGCCAATAATAGCACAAAAACATATTTTTCAAATTTTAAATGCTTCCATTTGTTTTGCTTCATATCTCTAATCTTCCTTTGCTTTTGGGTCTCTTAAACTTCTTCCCAATTCTTCTTTGCTTACTTACATCATATCATAAAAACAAAGTATCAACGACACCTGAATGCCCAAAATCAAAGGTATCCCTAATCTAAAATACCATTTTCTTGTCTTATGATGAAATACTGTCATACCGATCATTGCTCCAATTGAGCCTCCGATCAGTGCAAGTATGATCAATTTTTTCTCTCTGACTCTCCACTGTCTTGTCATCGCTCTCCATTTGTCTAGTCCATACAATGCAAATGTTATAACGTTGATCATGATCAGATATAAGTGAATATATGCTGATTGCATTTGTAGGTTTCCTCCCCATAGCCTTTTTATTTTAATCTGTATTTTCGATTTTTATTATTGCCTATTTGTTCTATATCTTGTGTCAAAGCTTTTAATAACTCTTTCGTTCTGGAGGGTTTTAAATTTAACAAATTACAAAAATCCTGAATCGTATATTCTTTACCCTCTTCCATAAATTCAAGTATTTTTTTATAATTTTGTATTGTCTTTTTTGAAATCTTTTTATCGCCGTTTTTTATCGCCGTTTTTTTATCGCCGTTTTTTACATTATCATATGAATAATCTTCATTTAATGGCACAATAATCCTAAATACATCCCCTTCTACAAATTCTGGTTCTTCTCCTGAATAATATTTCGAACACTTAAATATATTTCTCACTCCTGAACCTAATCGATCTGACCATCCTATATTCCTAAAAAATGATGCAATAATAGGATTCTTTGGATTTGGTTCCATGTTATCAGGTGTAATAATTCCATCTCCTGATGACCGATTCGCATTTTCTGTATACATCCTATCTTTTTCTATTACAAATTTAGCTGTATATGAACTCGTAAATTCCCTATGAATCAATGTATTTGCAATCATTTCCCAATAACATAACTGCTGCCAGATTATATCCACTTTCTCCTGTCGCTCTGTCCTTTCCATATAATCCCGCACTTCTCAATAATTCCTCATCACTCATACTTTTCCAATTATGCACACCTTCTATATTATTTGTTGCCATTTTTCTAATTCGTGGCAATAAATCTAATCTAAAGTCTTCCAGTGAAATATAAGGATAAATCTGTTTCTCTGTAAACCTATTCTGTTTTCTAATATACATCATTGCAAGTTGAGCTGTTGCAGTAACTTTTACATCTGCATCATCTACTCTGTCATAAACTTCCTTTTTAAAACTGTGTACTTCTGCGCTGACTGGTATATGAATATGAATGATCGTTTTTCCTTCATACTTTATAATTTCTGGTGATAGATATATGGTTGGAGTAAACATATTGGGATTACTGATAATCTTTATAAAATTCTTTACCATATCTCCTGCTGCATTTTCAGGAACTCCACAAACAGTCCCATCGTCTTCTACTCCAAGGCAAATATCTCCACCAAAACGATTCAGAAAGGAGCATACACTTTGATATACATTATTTTCTATTCGGTTGCTGCATCTTTTAAATTCTACTGCTATTGTTTCACCTATCTGCAATATGGTTCTTAATTTTTCTTGATCCATAGTGTGTATTCACCTCTCCCTTTATTATTTGTTGACATAAAATATACCAAATGTTAATATATTAATAAAGAAAGGTGCTACCGATGACGGTTCGCCTGATTATTAATACGTTATAAAAATAACCGCTTAACTTTCCAGGCTAGGGCGGTTATTTTTCTGTCTTGGCATCATGCTTTCCACGACTGTAACCAAGACCATAAAATGTCACACACAGTGATATCACTGCGATTAAGTTATCTATCGTTAGCATAATTTCAAGTCCCCTTTCCGTCAGATTTCTCTCCTTCAAGAGATTCATCTATGTAATCGGGGCTAGAACTCCCCGTAGGAAGCAAACCGCCATTCACGTCAATGTGAAGTAACACCTAATATATATTTTAACAAGTAGTTTTATTATAATCAATATATTTACGCAGTATTCTCTTTATTTAACCTGAATTCTGTCTCTGACTAATCTCATAATCTATCTGTTCTTTCTCCGAATCTTTTTTGTCGAAATTAAGGTCTGCAAAACTTTAAGTTTTTCCCAAGAACTTAATTTATTTCCTCATAATATATGCATAAATTATCGGTACTAAATAAACTATTGGCAACACATATCTAAATTCCACGTCTGGAGTAATAAGCAACAAACCAATTGATAAAATAGAAGGTAATATATATATTAGTGTATCCACTTTTTTCTTAATCAACGCTATAACCATTCCTATTATCATACTCCAAATATAAAAAAATGGTTTAAATAATATTGATATAACAGGAATACGACCTAATAATTCAATTATTGTTGTCATTGTTCTATAAATAACAGGAGGCTTTATATTAACTAATTTAAATATATCATATTTATTTAACTGATTTGAATGTTCCAAATAAACAGGCCAATAACTATAATTATCTTTAAAATCTGGTATAAAGAATCCTCTACAATTTGCAAAAGTTGCGGATACATAACTATTAGGATGTTTAAAAAACATTTTCCCCCATGTTTTAATATATTCCGTTCTCTCTTTACCAGATGCTTTCTGTTTATATCTGAATTTTACCGGATCTTGCGTATATGGATCATATAAATCTTCCAAATCATTATATGGCAATACCCTATTAATAGTTTCTGCTTCTTCTGGAGTAACTTGATTTTTATGTTCAACAACATATTTTGCTGTTTGCTGAAACATAAATCCCATCACTTCTTGCTTACTGCTCGGTGCCACATGAAATTTAGGTAATATAATACCAATAAAAACCGTAAGATAAAATACTCCTATCATTATTACCATGATTGAAGTCAAAAAGACTCTTCTTTTATATACTAATATCAAAAGTAATGCACATAAAATCACAATATAGGATCCTTGCTGTTTAGATAGTACACACATTAAAGTACATATAATCATTATTGCAACAAATCGTCTATTTTTTAATATTTTTCCTTGTGTATCAACAATTCTAAATAATATTATAGAAAATAACATAATAAACGCAGAAAAAAACGCATCTTTACTCATTGTTATTTGCCATAAAGAAATAACTGGTAAAAACATATAAATAAAGAATACAATCAAATATAACCTCTCATTTACTCTATGTACTATCAACTTTAATCCATATGCAATAATAATATTACTGAATATCACTTGAATCAAAATATACATAAAAAAGCCAAAATTCTGACTTCCTAATAATTCTCCTAATTTGACAAAACCGCCCATTAAATATGTAAAAAGAATCATATGATGATTCGATAAAATCGCATCTGGCATATTACTTATAGCTACAACATGTGTTTTTATTCCATAATATTGCGCTATCGAACTTCCAGTATCATAAATCATTAATCCTGGATAATACGCTAATAAATATGGAATCCTAACTATAAATAACATAAGAAAAGTAGTGCTAATTTTAGCATTAATAATTTTATTTTTTATTACATTCATCTTATATCTCTTTTCAAACAATTTTCTGAATATTCTGTGTAATCTACGTCACTGACACTAATCCTACAATAAATCCATTTTTTTGAATTCTATCTATAATGGATTCACCTAAGAAATTCTTAAGGTCCCTGGAGTCTTAATTCATGAGAATGGATATATCTTATCAATCCCTTTCCGCCACAGCGGTGCGATAGCAGGCTTAATAAGATGTATTCAATCTCATACCTAGCTGTAGAAAAAACAATCGTAAATGAATTGGATTACTCTACGCCAGACAGGTGAATCAATTAGAAGCAGATTATTCATCCAACTCTGATATTTTCAAATTATATTTCTTGCGATTTCTTATTTTATATATTCCAGGCACAGCAAATGCTGCTCTTATTATTTGTTTTATTATTCCTTTACATAAATACTTACAAGCAAAAATTTTTCTATGTTTTTCTAATAAGTGTATTTCTTTTTTTGTTTTTTGTGGTAAGTCGCTATATTTCTCCTCATAAATATTTAAATGGTCTTCCCTAAACTTCAAAACTGGTTTTAAACTTTTTAAATTTTCACTCTGTGTAATTGCCATATCTAACCAATAAATCCTTGATGCAGCTGTACCAAATTCAACAACTCCCTTTTCTTCTATGCTCAATGTGTTTAGATCATTTTGCATTCTCAAATACCCATTAATAATCGATGAATAATATGGTACTGAATCTATTTTCAATGTATGCATTGCAGAATTTTTATTCTCTACGTAAACGTATAAACAAGTATTAGATATATATATTCTATCATTCAAATATATATTCATTAGTCTGAAAATTGTATCTTCTCCATACTTTAATTCTTCATAAAAATGAACATTATATTTTTCAATAATATCCCTGCTATAAAATAGCGCTCCCATATAATTTGCAACACACCATATTGTTGAATTTTTACCCTTAACAACTTTTTCTTCTCTTTTTCCTTTCATTCTAAATCGATTAATTTGTTCATTTGCCTCACAATCTCGATATGCAATAATTCCATAGTCCTCTTCTTTCCATTTATTTACATCATTTTGTGATACACTCCTTGGCATCCATACATCATCTACATCTAAAAAAGCAATCCATCTCCCCTTTGCAATTTTGATACCATCATTTCTTGCAGCTGAAACTCCTTGATTTTCTTTTTGTATTATTTTTATATTATTATATTGTTCTTTTAATTTTTTTAATTCTTGATAACTCCCATCTGTACTTCCATCATCAACACATATAATTTCTATTTCTTTAAGCATTTGTGATTCAACTGATTCAATACATCTATTTATCCATTTTTTCCCATTAAATATCGGTACTATTACTGATATGTCAATCTCTGTTACATTTCTCATAATCCTCTCTCCATATTTTGCTCAATAAAAAACATTATATATTATTTAATCCCATACCTACTAGCAAACACTTGCATCTTAAATGCTATGAGACCCTAAGATTAAGTTTATCTTTTCAATAATTTAGCACCTATCTGTATTGCATGTAAAATAGGTTCAAATAATCCGTGAACATAATATCCCATAAAATACGTTTCCAATTTTTCATCTAGTGAACCCTTATGTCTCATATAAGGTATACACTTCCTAAAACTTTTACTTTTATATGTTTCTTTTATCTTTTTTAATGATATTTTCTTTATTATTTTATTATTATTCAAAATTCCTTTAATATAATAATGATTCAATACTTCGTGCCAATAATCCCATCGAATCCTATTTAAATCCTTATCTGGAAAATATTCTTCTAATTTTGCAATCAAAATCAACTGCTGTTCTAATCTATCTTCATAGAATTTATGAGATGCGGATTGTAGGTTATCAGAATTATAATAATATTGATTAAATGTGGTTCTTCTTATTTTTTTACACTTTGAAATAAATATCTGATTAAATAATCCATCTTCTCCCATTTTAAGATTTGTATCAAATCTTAGATGATTTTCCTCTATAACTTTTCTTGATAAACAGCACATACTTGGCCACTGCTGCCTAGACTGCATCCAAAATTGATTATAGTCTTTAAAAATATCTTCGTACGTCATAATTGGTTTCAAATAATCATTTTCTAAAATTTTCACGCCACTTTGAACGAAATCTTCATCATCTATAATCTCCAGGTTCTTCAGATAATCTGGTCCTACAGTATCATCACTATCTATAAAAAATATCATTTCCCCTTTAGCGTGATCTATGCCTAGGTTTCTTGCAGACGATACGCCTCCATTTTTCTTATGAATTACTTTTATTCTATCATCCTTTGTTGCATAAGTATCACAAATTCTACCACTTTGATCTTTGGATCCATCATCTATTAAAAGTAATTCAAAATCTTTTTCTTTTTGTTTTAATATACTTTCAATACAATTGCTAATATATTTTTCAGTATTATATACTGGTACAATAATACTTATTTTGGGCATATTTCTTACTCCTTAATTAACCTTCTTACAAATGATTTTAATCTTTGTTTACGAGCCATTTTTTTCTCATTCTTTTGAATATCTAATAATCTTTTTTCATATATTTCTATTATTCTATTATATTGATTTTTTTTGAAATATTCATTTATTTTTTCATCTTTTTTATTCCTATTTTTAAACCAATATTTTACTTGGGGTTCCTTCAAAATATTAGTTATATTTTCAATTACTTCCTTGTGTTGATTCTTCACTTTTAGTTGCTGAATAATCACATTTTCAATAGAATTGGACCAATAATCTATAACATATTGTGATGAAAAATCATATTCTTTTCCAAATAATTGTACATACAAATTATAGTTCTTCAATATCAATTCTAGATACTGTGCGTTATATCTTCTACTCAATGATTCTTGAACACTTACGTAATTATAAAAGCATTCATCCATACAATAATAATTATCACAATATCTTAAAAACTCCACCACAAAAATTCGATCTTCCCATGTATTTCTTCTCTCGTCAAATTTAATCTGATATTGGTCTATAATTTCTTTTTTATATATTTTATTCCATGCAAAATCAAATACAAAGTTTGCTCTATCTTCTAATAAATTTAATAATGGTGGGAGAATTTGTGTTTTTATATATTTTTTATTTAATAGTTTATTTTTGGGATTCTTATGAAAATTTTCTGTTTTTTCTCCTGTTTCAGATATATATCGCCACCCAAAATCTAAAATATCTGCCTCATTATGTTTTAATATATTTATAATCTTTTCATATGCATCTGTGTCCATAAAATCATCTGAATCTACAAATGACACATACTTTCCGCTTGCATTTGCTAATCCTATATTTCTAGCTGTACATGCTCCTCCATTTTCTTTATGTATCACTTTAACATTTTCTAGCTGTTTATATTTATCACAAATTTTTCCACTAGCATCTTTTGATCCGTCATCAACTAAAATTATTTCTATTTCTTTTGTCGTTTGATCTAATAGACTTTTTACCGCTCTTTCTATATATTGTTCTGCATTATATACTGGAATAATCACTGTAATAAAATAATTTTGCATTCTTTCTCCCTTGTTCAAATCTTATTTCTTTTTTATAAATTTAATCATGTCATAAAAAATACTTTTTTCATATTGATTCATAGAAGTTAACCATATACATACAATATACAAAACACTATACGCTATTACTTCTATTAAAAATAATTTTATTGAATTAATAATTAATATCTTATTAACTATATACAACCCTGCAATACTAAATATAACTGGGACAACGGAGATTTTTGCTATATTTAACCAAAATTTAGGGATGTCTAATTTTGTTACCTTGTAATAATATATATTCATTATAATTCCATTTCCTATAACATATGCGATAGCCGTACACACTGCTGCTCCAATTATCCCATATTTAGGAATTGCCATATACGTAGATATAACATTCACTACAGCAATAATTGCATATATTATAGATCTAAATTTATGTTTTTTTTGTGCCAATATTGTATTATATGCAACATTCTGTATTAGCGGAATTGCTAATGGTATCATTGTATATAAGGCAATATAGTATGCTTCCATATATGCATCGCCTGACCAAAAATGTATAAATGCTTTTCCAAAAACTATATATCCAGAAATAATAAATGCTATCACTAAATATTGAATTCTTCCAATTCTTATTAACAATTCTGATAATTTTTCTATTGGCTGATCTTTTACAACCATCGTTGTTATTCTTGATGAAAATACATTACTGATTGCAGACGACATGCTATTTACCATTGAAGTAAAAACTCCACCTATATTATATACGGCTACCGCAACTGATCCTATTAATGCTCCAATTAATACCTTATCTGTTGCCCAATATAACATGTCCACTATCATTCCTAAAAATACAAATGCTGTAAATCCCCATATTTCTTTAAGCATATCATAGTTCAATTTATCATATTTTGCCTTTACACCAATCTTTCTTTTGCAATAGTGTATGTAAACATATCCATATATAATCTGAATTACCAAACCAACTGCAGCCATTCCTATGGATCCCTCTCCCATAAAAAGAACAACTAAGTTAAGTATCGGTAACATAACAGTTGATGTAATATCCAAGATTCTTCTAAAAATGTATTTTTCATATGATATTAAAACAGATGAATATACACTCAAAGGGAACGATATCGCTGTACTTACAGACATTATTATCATTAAAATACGAAGTTTATTAATTTCTTCTACTGAAAGTCCTTTTGCAAATAATGAATCAACAAATATAGTTATTACTCCTCCAACAATTAACACTAGCAGTGCCAGTGCTCCATAAATTTTAAGGAATAATCCCATTGTTCTTTCCACTTTATCTTTATTTTCTTCTGCTCTTGCAGCTGTTATATACCTTACAACTGCTGATCCCATACCAAAATTTAAAATAGATAAATAACTAATTATCGAATTCGATAAACTGTACAATCCATATTCCGATTGACCTAGCATCTTAAGCATAATTGGAGTATATAATAATGGTATAATTGTTGTAATTGCTATATTAACATACGATAGCAGTGCTCCTGCCCTTAGTTCATTTACTTTTTTCAATTCTTTTCTCCCTATTTTTTATAATTTTATTACATGCTTTTTTAATTTACCATATATTTTATTAATCATATATCCAATTATTGTACAAATGCAAATTGTTATTATATATATTAAAATACTAAATCTAATCTTTAATAGTTGATTTTGAAAATAATAGTACAAAAAGAATGTATGTGTCAACCAAATATACATCGAATAACTTCCTAAAAATTGTAATAATTTTCTTATCACATGATTTACCTTTATCTCTTTTAATAGTTGCAAAACACAAAAAATATATATAACTACCAACACTTCATCCATATCTATTTTTGATATCATACGAAATACAATACAAAAAATAATTCCTATAAATGATGTAATAATAGTCTTAAATTTACCCGGCATTCTTTCTTTTACTTTACTATATATTCCTTCTGTATATATAATCATTCCAAACCAAAAACATAAATAATATGTGTATCTACCACTGGTTAAACAATTAATTATAATCAGTATTAGTACCATCAAAAGCAATACTAAATTTTTCATTCTTTTTTGTTTCAATTTGTTCAAGATAGTTTTAATAATTGGATATGTTACTAGCATTTTTATATAATATGACACATACCACCACTCCGCATTATAACTACAAGATTTTCCTATTAAATTTCCTATAAACTCCCCTAATTTAAATTTTAATATTCCTATTTTTAATCCAATTGGTATAAATATAATGAATACTAACCAATAACGAATTAAAAAATTTATAATTTGATTTATTGCCTGCTTTATATTATCTAGAAGTTTTAGATTCTTTTCTTCTGATTTTGCTGTCATTCCATACCCACTAATAAATGCATACATTGCTATACAGAGTCTTCCAAAATATCCTAGATATAATTCTATTGTATATTCAAAATTTCCACCAAAATACTGTAAATTTCCATGAAATCTTTCTGGAAATCCAAAAAAATGATGCCACACCATCATAAGAATCGCTATTCCATAAATACATAATGAATCTTCTGGTGTAATATAAGATTTTTCTATCTTCATAATATTTTTTTCTTCCATTTATAAATACTTTCTTTTCTTTGTAATATTTTATGCTTTTTGTATAATTGGCCTACATTATTTGCTGGCAACTGAAAAATTCTTTCTTTTTTCTCTTTTGTTGTCATATTTTCATCATGCATGATCGTATATGCATAATACTCTAATTGTTTTTGCTTTTCTTCTGCAATTAATTTCTGAATCTCATCTGCTGGTTTTCCCATAAGTTCATACATAATCTTAAAATTATCTAAACTGTCCTGTATTTTCGTTTCCAATAATCTAGACATCAATGAATTTTCATTATCTCTCATATAATGGCATAATGCCTTATTTACAAAGAAAAATCCTGATATCTTTGCAGCCTTCATATACTCTAATAAGAATCTGAAATCTTCTCCGATAAACATCTCTTCTTTAAATCGAATATGATTTTTTTTTATCACATCCAGCCGAAAAATCTTGTTCCAGATAATCTGTAACATTCTTTGTTCATATAACTCTGGCATAATCTGTATTGATTTTTTAAAATCTTTCTGTTCATTGGATGGTAAGAAAATATCAGTTCTCCCATTTTTCTTTTCATCGTGATTTACGTACCCACAAACTGGCATAATATTTTCATCACCTGTGCAAGAAATCACAGATATCATTGTTTCTACGTAGTCTACCTCTACATAATCATCACTGTCTACAAACATTAAATAGTTTCCATCTGCATAATCCAATCCGTGATTTCTTGTATATGAAACTCCGTGATTTTCATCATTTTCAATGCACTGTACATTATCATACATACTTGCAAGTTTCTTGCATACATTGATCGTCTGATCACCTGAGCAGTCTTCTATTAATATGATCTGAAGATTCTCATATGTATTTTTCTCTAAGGATTCTACACATCTTGTGATCGTATCTGCCGCTTTGTATACAGGGATCACAATACTGACTTTTTTATTTGTTTCCATAGACTTCTCTCAGCAAATGTGCATATAAGGTTTCTTGTCCATCTGCTGTTTCCTTCTTTAAATCAATTTTGTAAGTTAGTTTATGAATAATATTCCGCTTTGTCAGGCGTTCGTATAATTCTGTGGTATATGGCTTATCTAATACCTGATACATTTCAAAAATATCCAGATTATTATCTGGTACATCATCGATCAATTCTCTAATCTGCTTAAAATTCTTATATCCTAATAAAATCAGATAATCAATCAGAACATAATCAACAATATCATCATATTTTCTCCACCATTCAAAGAATGCATCTCGTCCAAATTCAAAAATTGGATTATGAGCATATCCTGTCATAAAAAATCCACACCAACGTCCTTTACATGCTTCTCGCTGACATATAACAGGATCATACATTTTCTGTGAATAGAATGGTTTTTTCAAGAATTCTTTTGGAAATTCTCCTGTAAAAAATACCGTTGCATCCATCCAGAATCCGCCGTATTCACTTAACAAACAAAAGCGTAAAATATCTGACAAAGTTGTCATTGTAATCTTCTTTTCTTTAAATTTCTGTTCTATATGAACTGGGAATGTCACATAATCTTTATAATTATCAAATGTAATTAAATGTAATTCCGTAATATCAGCTGGTAATGTATCTTTCAGACGTTTGAAACACATCTTTACCAGTTCTGGCATACTTTCTTCTCCTTGCCACCAACATACCCATACTGGAATTTTCTCTGATTTTGGATATTTTTCAGATTTATTTTTCCAATTGTCATTGATTTTATAACTTCGTACAAAATCTCCCATTGCTTCATCTATAAAACGTTCAATCTCTGCAATATATTTTTCTGATTTCCCTGGTGGAAATAATCCATCAATAAAAATTGCTTTTGCAGTTCGGAATCCAAAATGCTTTAAGTTCTTTGGAAAATTCCTGCTCTCATTTTTGATTCTTTCTAAGAAATGATATGCTCTTTGAAAAAAACGTTTCATCTTATCACCTTCTTAATATTTTTATATCTATATATTAGTTCTTCCTTCCTATTCAAAATAATGATTCTCCCTTTCATCAACATTCAGTTCTTCCTTTGTTTTATCAAAAAAGCTTCTGAAAAAAGAATATTTTATTTTCACTGGAATTAGTCCAAACATAATCCGATTCCAATATTGCTTCTTAATTGCCCGAACATCTTTTTCTAATTCTTTGATTCCTTGTGCCTGCCTTGTGTAACTGATCAGATTATCCGTTAAATTATATAAATATTCTGCCTTTAAATCTGGATATTTCTCTATAACCATCTCATAACGCTTTGTCATATATTCCAAACGGTCTTTTAACATCTGTGCCTGATATTGTGTTCCTGACAACATGACTCCTGATTTTCTCATTCGATACCAATATAAAGACTCATCAAAGACCACAACTTTTTCGGCTTTTAAAATCGCCTGATATGTAAAAAATTCATCGTCAATCTTATGTCCTTCTTCAAATCGGACTCCTTCTAATGTTTTTTTATCAAACATCTTATTCCAGATCAATCCACATGTCCAATCAGATAAAAATTTTCTGATATAATCTTTGCTACTGTATTCTTTATTTTCAAAACCTTCGCTATCTTGTGTCTTATCTTTGTACCATTGTTTAAAAGAACAAACAACAACCTCGGCTTTATTTTCTTTTATTGCACCTAACAGTTTTTCTACATAATTATTTTCAATCTTATCATCACTGTCGATAAAACAAATATATTCCCCTGTTGCCATATCTAGTCCATGATTTCTAGCATTCGCTGCACCACCATTTTTCTGATGAATCACCTTGATTCTTTCATCTTTTTGTGCATATTGATCACAAATTTCAGGGCAACGATCTGGGGATTCATCGTCAATTAAAATGATTTCTAAATTTTTGTAGGTCTGATTTAACACTGTTTCCAGACATTCTCCAAGATATGCTTCTACCCCATATACTGGTATGATCATACTGACTAATTCCATCATAATCTCCCCTAATTATTTAAAAATTCATCTAATTTTTCAAAATGTTTTTCTGCATTTTGAATGGATTCTGTAACATCTATTTTATATCCTGATTCTAAGTTCTTCTTTGCATTTTCAAAACTTAAGGAATCTGGATCTCTTAAGTCTGCATATTCTCCATGAAATCCCAGGTCTTCTAATACATATTTTGTTTTATCGCTATACAAAATAGGAAAGACTGATTTTCCTGCTGTCAGACCAAGTATCGTTCCATGAAATCTTGCAGCAATAATATAAATAGAGCAGCTCATTTCTTCTAATAATTGCTTACGATTCGTTCCATCGTAATCAAATATGGTAATATTCTTCTGCTGTTCTGATCTATTTTTAATTTCCCGTGCTGCATCAAGATCTCCCTCTTCTCGACAATATGACGCTAATATTACCTGATATCCTTCTTTGCTAAATCCACTTGTTATTTGTACCATTTTTTCAATATATTCTTCATTGGTCATTTGATCAAAATCTGAATTCAATTCTTTATCTTTATAAGAAATTACAGATATAAAAATCTGTTTTTTATTTTCTTCCACTTTCGGCATAGGGTAAGAAAACAAGATATCTGGTGCTTGTCTTACATGATCATTGTCTGCGAAAAGATTCTTTGAATAGGTATCTCGAAAACAGATATCTTTTAACTTTGTATATACTTTGTCCATTGCACTTCGATATTCTTCTGTATGATATGGTCCGAAATTCGCTCCTAACACAAAAAATGGATACTGACTGCTTTGATATTCCCACCATGATACAATATTTTTCCATGTTGGATATTCCATGAAGATGGAACCGCCAATATATACTTGGGCATCACACTTTTTCTGGATTCCTGCTTTGTATCTCGCTGCCAGAGATGGTCTGATTTTTTTTAGTATCTTTGTCTTTGTTGAATTTTCATCGACGATCTTTAAATTTTTCTGTTCCTTAAAAACTTTTTGATTCTGAGCATTTGTCCAGAAATAAATTTCTGTATCTGGATATCTATTTGCAATTGTTTCGATAAACAGATCATCCCCTAAATTAATATGATCATATGCATACAAAAATATCTTTTTCATCGTTGTCCCCTTTTACTCTACTCCATACCCAAATTTATTTCGAATTCTACACACCAAATCTAATGATATCTTAGATATAGAAAACCAAATTTTTTCCTTTTTTGTATATTCTTTTATATCATTTTTATCAATTGAAATATCTTTATAGATTGCTTTTACTTTTGATTTCAATTTTTTTAAATCTGAACCTGATAAAAAACGTAATCCTTTTTGATAATGATACATACAATTAAAAACGAGCTGACGTTTTGCAACTCCATAAATCTCTGGATATTTTTCTAAGTATTTCATCCTCTGATATCTTGCTTCTAGTGCATCTAATCTTCGAATATTGTATGTTTCATTGATAATACTATCTTCTCTAAAAAAATAATAATAACCAACATCCTCAATCTGTACAATCTTTTCTGCCCTTTCCACCGCCTGATATGTCCAAAATTCATCTTCATTATATTTTCCTTTTTCAAAATATAATTGATCTACAATCTCACGCTTGTATATTTTATTCCATACCACAGGATTTATTTTTTCTTCTACCACGGCTTTCAGTGCTTCTTCTTTCTTTAAGATTGTCACTTTATCTGTCTGCTGTTCTTTATTACTTTTCACAATTCCTGCTGTCTTTTCAAACTGACACTCGCAGATGTCTGCATCATTCTTTTTAATCGCATACATCATCTTTTCATACATATCATTTGCAACCCAATCATCACTGTCAATATAAGATATATAAGTTCCTGCCATAATCTGCATTCCTGCATTTCTTGCATCAGACAAACCGCCATTTTTTTTATGTATAACCTTGATTCGATCATCTTTTTCTTTCCAGGCATCACAAATGTCAGGGCATGAATCTGGAGATCCATCATCCACCAGAATGATTTCAAGATTTTGATATGTCTGATTTACGATACTCCCTATACATCGTTCTAAGTACGCTTCCACTTTATAAATTGGTACAATTACACTGATCAATTCTTCCATAATTTATCCTTCATCTACTTTATATTTCTTTGATGTTCCTGTTTTTAAATCATAAGCTTTATAAATTAATTTTATGATTGCTGGGAAATAACAAGATAACCAACTCATAATTTTTAATTTGGATGATATATATTGTTTAAAATCTTTTGTTTTCAATTCTTTCTTTAGAATATCTCTTTTGGACTTCTGATATGTTATCTGATCTATATCCATTCGGCAAATCGCCATCAGCAAATAAACATATCTTCTGTATGCAATACTATAAATTTCTTTTTCACTTTTGCAATCATTTTTAATCTGTTCTAAAACTTTTAAAGAATCTTCATTTTTTCGAATCACAGTGTTTAATCCTGTTGCTGAATTTTTTCGAATCATGTAAGAATATAATGGCAGATCGTAGTAAATTGATTTCTGACTTTTCTTAAATAATCGGTAATTTACATCCAGATCTTCATTTATTTTTAGATTCTCATTTAAACGGACATTCTCGAATAACTCTCTTTTATATAGTTTATTATATAGGGCAGGTTCTATCATCTCTCCTGCTAACAGGTCTTTCAGGCCTTGCTCTTTTGTCTGTATAACTCTTTTTCCTGTATTATAATAATAATCCACACGATCAGGAAATACCATCTGATATCCACAATGTGCGATATCTGCATTTTCCTCATTAATCAGTTTTACTAGTGTTTCAAATAACTTTGGATTAACCCGATCATCTCCATCTACAAAACCAATATAGTCTCCATTTGCTCTATCAATTCCTATATTTCTTGCTGATGATACACCACCATTTTCTTTATGTATGACTTTCATTCTATGATTCTTTTTCTCGTAATCATCAAGAATCTCCCCTGTACGGTCGCTTGATCCGTCATCTATCACGATAATCTCCAAATTCTTATATGTCTGTGAAAGTACAGAATCTAAGCATCGTCCAATATAATCTTCAATATTATATGCTGGTATGATCACACTTACTAATTTCTCGTCCATATTTTCTAATCCACGTATCCTATCTTATCTTCCAATTCCTGCTGCATCTGTTGCTTCTTTTCTTCTGTGAGATTACCTCTTAAGGTATAATCTTCGTCATAACATGGTGCTGTTTTCATTTGTTCTTTCTGTTTCTTTAGATATTCGTCTGTCTTGGCAATAATCTTTGCCGGACTTCCTGCAATGACCACATTATCTGGAAATGATTTTGTTACCGTGCTGTTTGCTCCAACAATTACGTTATCCCCTAACGTTACATTTGGCATGATTACACTTTCTGCTCCAACAAATACATTGTTTCCGATTTTTACTTTCCCGATCTTTGTATATCCCAAATGAACTTTTGTACTCGCATCATGACATAACACATGGACTCTCGGTGCCATGGTTACATTATCTCCAATCTCAATCAGCCAGCAGTGAGATGGATCTAAAATCACCCCATGTAATCTTCCGAAGTTTTTGCCAACTTTCATTCCCATTGAGATTAATTTTTCTGTGGTGTATTCTCCACGGATTCGATATAAGATTTCTTTTAATACTCCCATATTAATAAGCCTCCAAATTTAGTTCATGTTCTGTTTCGTCGTATAAAGTTCTGACAGCATATCTTCCACTGCATCCACTGTATCCTGCATGCTAAATTTCTCACCACGGATTTCTGCCTGTTTTGTATATGATTCTAACAGTTCTGGTTTTGATACAACTTCTTTTAATCCTTCATAGACACCTTCGCTGCTGTTTTCCACAATGATTCCGTATTCATTGTTTTCCCCTAACATCTCTTTCATACCAGAACATAATGTTGTTACAACCGGTGTCCCAACAACTAAAGCTTCTGTCGCTGCCGTACTAAATCCTTCTTCAAAAGATGGACAGATAAACCAATCACATCTTGCAACATATTTATATGGATTCGTATCATATCCAAGGAATGTAAAAGAATCTGCAATCTGATTTTTATCCAGATAGCTTTGAATCTTTTCTTGTTCTTCTCCTTCTCCTAAGATATAGATGTGATATTTATATCCTTCATCCTGTAATCGTTTATGTGCTTCTGCTAAACGCATAAATCCTTTTCTTGGTCTTACTTTGGCAACTCCACAGATTTTAAGAACATCTTCTTTTTCCACAAATTTTGGATTTTCAACTGGATCTTTGCACAACTTTAGGATTTTATCTGTTTCATTGGTGTTGTATTTTACAGTTGAAATTCCTTTTAATCCTGTCAGGTCTTCAAATGTATCAATCACTGTCTGGGAAACACCGACTACTTTATCAAATCTCTGATAGATTTTTTTTGCTTCATCCATAGAACGATATGCTTGTAAAAATTCTTTTTCATTCTCTGCAAAATGACGCCATGTAATTTTTACTTTATTCTTGTCTGGACAGCCGCTAATGATTCTTGTACAGCTTCCCTCTAAATATGCTACCAAAATATCATAATCATCTTTGATGTATTTTCGATATAACTTTTCTGGTGAAAACAGTTTAAAATATTTTGTATTTCCACGAAACATTTTCTTATAGCATGTTTTGTAATGTACTTTATCTGATAGAAACTGTTTGTTTACACCTACATCAAATAGTGTCTGAACCGTAATATCAAATTTTTCATGATCCATGTTGTTTACAAGATTTAATAAAACTTTCTCTGCACCACCATGCATTAGATCATGAATTAGAAATAGTATTTTTATTTTTCCCATATTCTAGTTCTTCCCCCTTATGATTAAACTTAAGATAATCCCAAATGGAAATGCCAACACAACATATCCTTTTCTAGGTGCTTCTTTTATTGCATCCATCCATCTACCTGCCAAAATGCAGCTTGAAACATAATGAATGGAATGTTTTAGTTTAAATTTAAATGACGTATTATCAAATGAAAGATATAATTTTCTTGTCTCTGCAAAACTGTTGGGGCTGTTATAATATTGTTTTAACATGGAATTAGACATCCCACCTGGCTGATAGTCTACATATTTCAGATTTTCATTTAGCACAAGAAAATCATATTTTTTACTGATTTCTAAATGCATATAATGCGGATTGAAATTCTTCTCTCCTTCAAAGGATTTCATTGGTGCTACTGCTTTGTATAATTCTGTCCTTATAACATTGGTTCGATCTCCATTGACAATCGGATATTTTCCTACCAGCAGATCAATCAAATTAATAGTTTTCTGATCTGGCAGTGGATCACCAATCAGATGATCATTCAGGTCATAGTCTAACCCAATAATTCCTGCATATTGATCTGATCCATTTTCTTTCCAGAAATTAAGGATCTTTTCTACTGCTTGATCTGGCATATAATCATCGGAATCAACACATACCATTAACTCTGTTTGAGCTAATTCAATTGCTTTGTTGTAACCTGTGTGTAATCCGCCATTTTCTTTTTTTACATATTCTATTTTGAATCCAGCTTCCGTGTCTTTTAACAGATCTTGTACCACTTCTTCTGTATTATCTGTTGAACCATCATCAATGATCATCCAGAGAAAGTCTTTTAATGTCTGCCGTTTTAAAGCTTCAAATGCTCTCGGCAAGAATTTCGCACGATTATAAGTTGGTGTAAATATTGTCAATGTTTCCATATATACTTCCCCTTGTATCTAGTATCTCTTTATCTTTGTATATAGCTTTAGAAATCGAATCAGATTATTATATCCAACAATTTTCTTTACATAATATTGCAGTTTGATCTTTGGATTCACATGATAAGTAAGCAGCCAGCTGTAATCTTTCATTTCTTTCATGACTACTTTGATTCTGTCCTTGTCACCATCTACTAATGTATTACTTAATAATAATGTTCCATACTGATATGCCGCAAAATCATGATATAATTCATAAAACTTTGTTCCTTTGGGAATTCCCTGCCCAAATCTTACACATTTTTTAACATTATTACTAAGATCATAAATATTTTTATAAGAAATTGTATGTGTAATGGATTCACTTCTCTGACGATATACATAAGCTTCTGTATTGTTATATCCGATACTGTCACATTGGATCAACATTCTTGCACACCAATCGATATCTTCGGAGGTAATTCCTTTTTCAAAATACAATTCATTTTTCTTTAGAAATGATGCAGATATCAGTTTATTGCATGCAGATGAAATATATAATCCCTCATTGATCAGACGTTCTAAAATCTGATCTTTTTCCTGCTGTTTGACGTCTTCGACAGATTTTAAGCATGATACAAATTGTTTGGTATCTTCCATATATTTTTTGTAACGAAAATTCAAGATGTCTACTGGATACTGCTGCATTTGATCCACAAGCTTTTCAACCATCTTAGGATCATCCCAATAATCATCACTGTCAAGAAATAAAACATAATCCCCACTACACTGTTTGATGCCCGTATTTCTTGTATCTGATAACCCCCCATTTTCTTTATGGATCAATTTAATTCTTGCATCTTGCTTGGCATACGATTCACAAATCTGTGGGCTTAAATCTGTTGCTCCATCGTTAATTAATAAAATCTCCAAATTGTGATAAGTTTGAGCAAGCACACTTTCTACACATTCTTTTAAATACTTTTCTGTATTATATACAGGTATGATCACGCTTATCTTCATTCTTGTTTCCCCTTATATTTGTCAAATTATAAATACAAATGTAAAATATCGCTCTCGTAAACTAATCCCCATGTTAGTACCATTTGGAAATAGAAAAACACCAAATAAAATGCCATACACAATAAAATTACCATCTTCCTGCTCCTCTCCGTAAACGCATGATGCATCAGCCATGGTAATAATATCAGATTATAAATATCAAAATATGTTGTTAATCGTCCAACTACCATTCCACTTGAAAATGTTGCAATAATATATAGACAAAAATTTATTACAGACATATTAATACTAAAATTAATGAGTTTATTATTCTCATCTTCAATCGCATATCTTGTCATATAAGCAATCACACAAGGAATCATTGCTATTACCATTCGAATAATACTACTTCCCTTTCCTTGTGATGAAATATAATCAACATATCCCTTGTACTGTGTTTCTGCTAAAAGATTTCCAAACAACGGAAATACCTTGTCAAAGCAGACTCCTGCAATCAACGAAAGAAATATGACTGTTCTCATTTTGGCACCCCATGGCTTTACATTTCTTAGGAAATATACTAACAATAAAATCAATGCAGATCCATGGATTGTCGAAAGCAATAAAATCAAAATCACATATTGAGTCCATTTTCCTTCTAATATCATATATGTTGCACAAAAGAATATCGTAACAACAATAAACTGTCTCATCCCATTAACAAAATAGGTAAACATAGTACTTGCGATCAATAAATAACAGCTTAATCCAAAGTATTCCGAATAACGCATTAAGCCAATCATCAATGCGACTCCGGATATAAGTGTGATCAGAAACATCCATCCATGAAAATCATTTGAAATAAATTGTTTAAATAAAACCGATATTACAAAAAAACCTTTATCTTTATTCACAGATTTCAAATCCATTCCACTAATACTTGATGGATAACCTTTAAACATTTGTATATATGTCCCTGTATCCGCAATTCCACTTCTCAATCCACAGAAAAATATCACAACTGCAAAAAAGATGATTGCCTGACTCCAGTAAGCCTTTCTCTGATATCTTGTTCCATTCCATGTAATCCTTGCGCTAGATTCATTCCAAAAACATATAATTGTCGCTAATAATAAAAACAGCCAATAAATCTTCAATGTTCTTCCTTCCTTTACCTATCTTCCAAGTCCTTCCAAAGTCATCTCAACAACCTTCTCCTTATCAAACCTCTTCTCCATCACCTTCCGTGACATCTCTCCCATCTGTTTCTTCTGGGCATACGATAGTTCAATAAATTCCACCATCTTTTCTTCCAATCCCTTAACATCCTTCACATCCACCATATACCCATTCTCGCCATCTCTTACAGCTTCCATACACCCATGAATCCTGCTTGTGATCAATGGTCTTCCCATGGCTCCACATTCTAGCAGTGTATTTGCCATGCCTTCATGATACGATGGTAATACAAAGCAATCGCATTTCTTAATGAATGGTTTGACATCTTCCTGATAGCCATAATAATAAATGATCCCATTTCTGACCAATGACTGGATTCGTTCCTTATAATCATCTTCCATTGGTCCTACGATATCAAACGATACTTCTGGGTAGATCTTCTTAATGTTCTTTGCTGCTTTGAACAGTTCTTCGACTCCTTTTTCTTTCATCACACGTCCGATAAACAAGAATCGGATGTTTCTTGATTCTTCTGGGTATGGTGTCATCTTGTATTCATCAAGGTCGATCCCTGCTCCTGGGAGGGTGCATGATCTGGATTCTTTGATAATATTATTTTCTATAAACACCTGCTTATTTCCTTCATTTTCAAAGAAGATCGTTTTTGCCTTTTTGCAGGATAGTTTATATAAAAATACGACGAGTTTCTTGATCATATTTTCATTCTGAAATGCAGTTCCTAATCCTGTGATGTTGACTGCATATGGAATTCTTTTGAATCTTGCTGCGATCCCTCCGTAGATGTTTGGTTTGATCGTGTAGGTGATCACAAGGTCTGGCTTTATCTTGCCTAAGATGTTAAAGTATCTCATCATCAGTTTAAAATCTGTTGCTGGATTGATCCCTCTTCGATCTACCGGTGTTTCGATAAAATAACATCCCATTTCTTTTAAATTCTGTACTAACATTCCTTTTGGCAGGGATATATAGACTTCATTTCCTTGATCTATAAGTTCTTTGATCAGGGCTTTTCTGAATTTGTATAATCCTACGTCTAGGTTTGCTAAAATTAATATCTTCTTATTCTTCATCGTTCACTCTTCTCACTGGTACTCCAACATAAGTTCCTGCTTCGTTGATATCTTCGATCACTGTACTTCCTGCTCCCATGATCACTTCGTCTGTGATATGCAGTCCTTGTATGATCTGGCTTCCTGTGCCGATTTCTGTCTCGGTCTTTAAATGGACGTCTCCTGACAGTAAAACTCCTGGATACAGTGTATTATAATCTCCGATCTCATCATCATGCCCGACAATACTTCGATTGCAGATCAGGTTAAAATTGCCGATCTCTATATTCGTTGTCATAATAACGGATGTACAAATGATATTTCCTTGTCCTAGATGAACTCTTTGTGATGTGATCACGGATGGATCGATCAGGTTTGGATACCATAAGTTGGAATTTGGCAGGCATTTTAAAACGAGTTTTTCACGGACTTTTGCATTGCCTATAGCAAAGGCAACGGCAAGTTTTTGTTCTTTGTCGTATTCTTCGAGGTATTTCATTCCTCCAAGAATTGGATAGCCATCTATGATGCTGCCTTGCTGAATTCCATCGTCTATGTATCCAAGAATCTCATATGTTGGTTCTTCTTCATTGATCCGTTCGATCAGCCACTGAGTATCTCTTCCCATACCACCGGCTCCAACGATCACGATTGGTTTTATCTTTGGTTCTTTACTCATATAACCCATCCTCATTCTTCTTCCAATAGCATTCCATTCCTAATGCTTTCGGTGCAATAAAATCTTTCTCGATATCATCTCCGACAAATGCCATGTTCCTGCATGGTATTTCTAATCGTTTTCTCATGATCAGAAATGAAAGATCATTTGGTTTCCTGAATTCCATGACATTTCCATGTCCTGCAAGTTCGTCTGTGATCAGTATCTCGTCTGCCATTTTATCTAACCCCAGGGCTTCTATCTTGGCTCGCTGTACTTTTGGTGTTCCATCGATCAAGATTCCGATACTTCTCTTTTGTGTGTGTAGTTCAAAGAATAATTCTTTGACTCCTTCATACAGTGAAATCTCTGGTTTATGGTCCCTGATGGCTTCTCTGCATTTTAATAATAATTCATCCGAATACATTCCTGCATCTTTTAATACTGTTTCCAGTGGCTGCTGCCCTTTTTCCAGTGCTGCACATAACTTATTAAAGATATTATTCACTTCTGGAAGCATTCGTTCTACCACTCGGAAGCTGCTTCGTACATAATCTTTCTCTGAATATAATGTGTCATCCAGATCAAAGAGCACCGAACCAATTCCCTCGTCTAAATGATACAGATCTTTAAAATCATGAATCTCTACGATCGGTTCTTCTCTTGTATTTAAACATATGCTTTTTTCAAATCTTGTGAAAATAACATTGTCATCGGCTGCATCCTCTTTGTATTCCATTGGTTCACCTAACATCATGGAGAGTGCTGCATATGGTGCATCGGCTCCTGCCTTGATCGATACGGTGCTTGCCTGATGATACCATGGTTCCATTCGGATAAAATAATCTTTGTCTGTATCTTCTTCACGAAGCATAAAGATCGTCATCCATCCGGATGGCCTTAATTTCTTTATCACTTTCTTTGCTTCTTCTACGATCTTATAATCTCTTACAACTCTGTATCTTGCACTTTCTTTTCCCTCGACTTCTTCCTTTGCCCTTGGTGTGATGTAAACCGGGCTTCCGTCTAGATTGCAGAATACGTCGATCTCATACATCTTCCCATTTAAAAATGGACGTATCGTATAATTCGCGTATTTTGATGCATGAAAACTTAATTCTTGTTCATCATGGATCATGATGCTTTTCTCCAGATTATCCATCTCATCCAATACTGCAAACATTGCTGGGAATCCTTGTGTATAGTCATTGGCACTGCTTACGACCTGTGGTGCGTTAAGACCACATTCTTCAAAGAAACGAGCTGTCCAGCGTTTGTTGCTGCACAGCAGAGCTAATTCTTCATTCGCAATGATAACTTCTGTTCCAACAGCTTCAAATTCGCTGGCTCTTTGTGACAGGATAAAGACGTCTTCTTCTGTTCTTGGAATGAGCAGAGCGATCTTCTCCTGTTTACAGATATGTAAGAGTTCTGTGACATAACCTTCTTCCCCTGTCTGTGGAACCTGATAGTGCTTATGGCAACGATATAATGCTGGTGCTTCCAGTGAATGATCACAGCCGACAAATGTTACTTTCACCCCTAATCTGCCAGCAGCATAGCGGAAGGTATCGATAAATTCGACCTGATCTGCCACGCTTGAAAATAAGATCTTTAAGTGTCCTGCTTTCTTGTATTTGGAAAACTGGTCTTTCTTTGTTCCCTGAAAGGCATACATTGTCACAGATTCCTGTGCACTGATCCCTGCTCTTTTTAAGACTTTTGTAACGGTCTTTAGTATGATCTTGATATCGGTAAGAAATGAAATGCTATCCACATATTCAAGGTCGAATTCAAACTTTTCTTCCCAGCTGATGGCATTTCTTCCATTCACCTGTGCAAGTCCTGTCAGTCCTGGTCTTACATCTGCACGTCGTTTCTGTCTTGCACTGTAGAAATCTATGTATTGTTTCAATAATGGTCTTGGCCCGACAAAACTCATATGTCCAAATAAGATGTTGAAGAATTCAGGTAATTCATCAAGACTTGTGGATCTTAACATCTGACCAAATCTTGGAAGACGTTCTTTGTCTGGTAACAGATCACCATTCTCATCGACGGCGTCTGTCATACTTCTGAACTTGTAGAGTGTAAATATTTCGTTATGATATCCCGGTCTTTCTTGTTTGAAGATCACGGGGCTCCCTAATTTAATCCTTACTAACAGTGCTGTGACAAGCAGGATCGGGCTTGATACAATGATACAGCACAGTGACAATATGATGTCAAAAAATCGTTTGATATATTGGTGATACATCTTTATATATACTCCGTTTACATTTTGTTCTTATCGGTCCAGTACGGATCTTATGATTCCTATGATCCGATCCATATCTTCTTTTGTATTCTTAATATCACTTGGAAGACATAATCCGCGGTCAAAGATATCTTCTGATACTGGTTTCTTATCATCTTCGTAATGAGAATAGAATTCGCACCCTTTAAATACTGGTTGTTGATGTAATGGTTTCCAGATCGGACGGCTCTCGATATTCTCTCTTTCCAAAGCTTCTATGATATCTAATGGTTTTGTCTTACTGTCTTCATCGATCGTCATGCATGATAACCAGAAGTTTGGTTCACTGCATGTTTCATATGGATTCATATGCACTTGTTTATAATCCTTGAAAGCATCTTTGTATGTCTCATAAATTGCTTTTTTCTTCGCAATGTGTTCATCCAGATGCAGAAGCTGACCTCTTCCAACTCCCGCTGTGATATTAGACATTCGATAGTTATATCCGATCTCCTTGTGTTCATAATGTCGGACCGGTTCTTTTGCCTGTGTTGCCAGGAATGTTGCATGCTTGATGTATTCTTCATTCTCTGATGCGATCATTCCACCGCCTGATGTCGTGATGATCTTATTTCCATTAAATGAAAATCCTGCCATGACTCCAAATCTTCCTGTCTGGACTCCTTTATATGTTGCTCCCAGACTTTCTGCAGCATCTTCGATCAGTGGAACTTTATATTCTTCACAGATTGCTTTGATCTCGTCTACCTTGGCTGGTGTTCCATAAAGGTGTGCAACGATCACTGCTTTTGCTTCTTTATGTTCTTCCAATGCTCTTTTCAATGCCTGTGGTGACATATTCCATGTCTCTGGTTCAGAATCCACAAATACGATCTTGCCTTTTTCGTAGGCAACTGGATTCACAGTTGCAGCAAAAGTCAGCGAAGGACATATCACGGTATCTCCTTCCCCGACTTCTAATAATTTCACCGCCAGATGCAGTGCTGCGGTTCCTGCGCTTAGTGCACTGCAGTGTGCGATTCCTGTATACGCTTCCATCTCACGTTCAAAGCCATTGACATTTGGCCCAAGTGGTGCGATCCAGTTGGTGTCAAATGCTTCCTGCACAAACTTCTGTTCTTCCCCATGCATCGTTGGTGATGCCATATATATACGTTCTTTCATGCTGTCTCATCCCCCTGTCATTTTGTCTGTTGATTTGTCTGTTTATATGTATACTCTGGAACTAATCTTTTTACAACTTCACGAATATTCGGATCTTCGGAAAATGCCGCATGATCTAATTCAGCGATCAGTTCACTAAATTGTTCTGTCTCCATCATCCTTGGACTTCCAATGAAAATTCGTTTGTTCTTTGTCTCTTTTTTATTCTCCTCATCGATCAGAAGTTCTTCATACAGCTTCTCCCCTGGTCTTAAGCCAGTAAACTGGATTTCTATATCTTCTCCTGGTGTAAGTCCTGATAAACGGATCATATTCTTCGCAAGATCTAAGATCTTGACTGGTTCTCCCATATCAAGGATAAATATTTCCCCGCCTTCTGCGTAAGCTCCTGCTTCTAACACCAGACTGACGGCTTCTGGGATCGTCATAAAGTATCGGATGATCTCTGGATGTGTAACTGTTACCGGACCACCATTGGCAATCTGCTTCTTGAACAACGGAACGACACTTCCGTTACTTCCAAGAACATTTCCAAATCTTACAGCAACGTATTCTGTATCGTATAAGCTATTCATGTATTGAATGACCATCTCACAGATCCGCTTAGAAGCGCCCATGATATTTGTCGGTCTTACTGCCTTATCCGTGGAGATCAGTACCATTCTCTTTACGCCGCTCATTCCTGCTTCTTTGGCTATGTTAAATGTGCCAAATACATTGTTCTTGATCGCATCATGTGGGCTGTCTTCCATCAATGGCACATGCTTATGTGCTGCTGCATGAAATACGATATCAGGCTTATAATCTTCGAAAATATTGTGTATTCGCAGATGATTCTGGACAGATACAATCAATACTTTCAGATCTAGTTCTGGATGTGTTCTCTTTAATTCCATCTGGATCTCGTAGGCGTTGTTCTCATAATTATCAATGATCACTAACTTCTTCGGCTGATATCTTGCGATCTGTCTGCAGATCTCACTTCCGATCGATCCGCCTCCCCCTGTAACAAATACGACTCTGTCTTTGACATAGCTCATAATTGATGGAAGATTGGCTTTCACTGGCTCTCTTCCAAGCAGATCTTCAATCTCTACTTCTCTTAGAGCAGATACTGTAACTTCACTGTTGATCAGCTGATATAAGCCCGGAAGAATACTCAGACGGCATCCTGTCTGCTTGCAGATCTCAAGGATGTCCTTGCGGTCCTTGGGTTCTATTGTCGGAATTGCCAGAATGATCTCTTCAACATCAAATTTAACTGCATTGCGCAGGATCGTATTACGATTGCCAACCACTGGTATCCCAGATAAATATGTTCCTTTCTTCGCTGGATCATCATCTATGATGCAACGGATCGTTTTAGTCACATATGTACTCTTTTTGATCTCATTTAAAATGATGCTTCCTGCTTCTCCTGCTCCGATCAACATTACCGGAACTTTCTTCTTGCCAATATCATTCACTTTGAATAGTTCACTTCCCTGAATCAATCGGACAAGTAATCGGATAAAAAACATTCCCAACAGCAGATATACCAAATACAAGAAATAGTAACTTCTTGGTATCTCACATTGTAACATACAAATTCCGATCAGCTGGAAAGCTGCTGCGATCACAACTGCTTTAACGACATTAATAAAATCGGAGATTCCTGCATACTTCCATTGCGTTGAATACAATCGATATGCCATAAAGATCACAATACTGCAAAAGAGATTCAACGGCATGTATTTTGCAGCATTTTTCAAAAAAATCGGTGCGATCTGTGATGGATAGAATTCAAATCGCGTTAATAATGCAAGATATGATGCTATGATCATCATTATGATATCTGAAATCCCAAGTATCATATTCCATTTCTTTCTTTGGATGATTGTTTTTAATTTCTTCATATACTTTCCCCTAACATATGCTCTCACATATTTGTTTTAAATCTATTATACCATTCCTTTTCTTAATTTCCTATATCTACTCCTGCTCATTTCCTGCTTTTTGGTAATTTTTTCTTAAAATACAGCAAAAAGAGATGGAAAAATCTATATTGTTTTGATCTTTCCATCTCTTTTTATATTAAAATTTTATCTTATTATACGTTGATCTCAGCTGTTAATCCGAGTACTTCTTTATTCTCTTCCAGAATTGGATTGATCACTTCATTCACAAATTCTTCTGTCTGCTGTGGTGCACGTCCTACGAAGTTCTCTGGTTTCATGATTGCCTGTAACTGCTCCATGTTCATACCAAATGCTGGGTCTGCTGCGATTCTCTCTAACAGATCGTTTGCTTTTCCTTCTTCTTTGACAACTTTTCCTGCTGCCATAGAATGTACACGGATCTTCTCATGAAGTTCCTGTCTGTCTCCACCAGCTTTTACTGCATCCATCATGATATTCTCTGTTGCCATGAATGGAAGTTCGCTTCTTAAACGGCTTTCGATAACCTTAGGGTATACAACTAATCCGTCTACAACGTTTAAGTAAAGGTCTAAGATACCATCGATCGCTAAGAATCCTTCTGGTACAGATAAACGTTTGTTGGCTGAGTCATCTAATGTTCTTTCAAACCACTGTGTAGATGCTACTAATGCTGGGTTCATGGCATCTGACATTACGTAGTTTGCTAAGGAAGCGATTCTTTCACTTCTCATTGGGTTTCTCTTATATGCCATTGCAGATGATCCGATCTGGTTCTTCTCAAATGGTTCTTCTACTTCTTTTAAGTGCTGAAGAAGTCTGATGTCGTTTGAGAACTTATGAGCAGACTGTGCGATCTGGCTTAATACGTTGATCACGCGGGAATCAACTTTTCTAGAGTATGTCTGTCCAGATACTGGCTGGCATTTGTCAAATCCCATCTTCTTGGCGATCATTCCATCGATCTTCTTGATCGTTTCGTGGTTTCCTTCGAATAACTCTAAGAAACTTGCCTGTGTTCCTGTTGTTCCTTTTGATCCTAATAATCTCATGTTAGCGATCACGTGATCAAGATCTTCTAGATCATATACGAGATCCATCAGCCAAAGGCTTGCTCTCTTACCTACTGTTGTAGGCTGTGCTGGCTGAAAATGTGTAAATCCAAGTGTTGGAAGATCTTTGTATTTCATTGCGAATTTAGATAATTCGTTGATCACATTTAATAATTTTACTCTGACAAGCTTTAATGCTTCTGTCATGATGATGATGTCTGTGTTATCACCAACATAGCAGGATGTTGCTCCTAAATGGATGATTCCTTTTGCCTTTGGACATTGTACTCCGTATGCATATACGTGAGACATAACATCATGACGGACTAATTTTTCACGTTCTTTTGCTACATCGTAGTTGATGTCTTCTGCATGTGCTTTTAATTCGTCGATCTGTTCCTGTGTGATATCAAGTCCTAATTCTTTCTCTGTCTCAGCAAGTGCGATCCATAACTTTCTCCATGTCTTAAACTTCTTGTCTGGAGAAAAGATGTACTGCATCTCTTTGCTTGCATAACGTTCTGATAATGGGCTCTGGTAACGGTCGTTCATAAAAATCTCCTTATCCTTATCTTTCAAAATTTCCACGAATATCTCTTGTTGGCGGTTTCATCGGATACTCACCTGTGAAACATCCTTTACAGATTGGTAATCCCTGTACCATCTCTGAAAGTCGTTCTTCTCTTAAATATCCTAATGTATCTGCTCCGATCACTTCACAGATCTCGTTGATCGATCTGTTATATGCGATCAGCTGTTCTCTCTCTGGAATATCAGTTCCAAAGTAGCATGGCCACAGGAATGGTGGGGAACTGATCCTTACGTGAACTTCTGTCGCTCCTGCATCACGTAACATCTTCACAATGCGGTCACTTGTTGTTCCTCGTACGATGGAATCATCGATCATGATGACTCTCTTTCCTTTGACTGCTTCTTTTAAAACATTTAACTTAATCTGCACGCTTGATTCACGGCTGCTCTGCCCTGGTTTGATGAAAGTTCTTCCAACATAACCGTTCTTGACAAACGCGGTTCCATATGGGATTCCTGACTCTAAGGAATATCCAAGAGCTGCTGCATTTCCTGATTCTGGTACTCCGACAACCAAGTCTGCTTCTACCGGTGAATCCTGTGCGAGGTATCTTCCTGCCTGAATTCTTGAGTGGTATACCCCAACTCCGTCAATCTCACTGTCTGGTCTTGCAAAATAAATGTATTCAAAGATACATCTTGCTGTTTTCTCCTTTGGAAGACATAAATCACAGTCTGACTGAATTCCATCCTTTGTGATCGTTACGATCTCTCCTGGATTCACATCACGGATAAATTCTGCTCCGATCGTATCTAATGCACAACTTTCAGATGCTAATACATAAGCGTTATCTCTCTTACCGATACATAATGGCTTAAATCCATATGGATCTCTTGCCCCGATCAGTTTCCTTGGTGACATAACGATCAGGGAATACGCACCTTTGATCTTCTGCATTGCTCTGGCTACTGCCTTCTCAATTGATGATGTATTCACGCGTTCTCTTGCGATATGATATGCGATAACTTCGGAATCGATCGTTGTCTGGAAAATAGCTCCTGTCTTTTCTAATTCTTCGCGAAGTTCTATTGCATTGATCAGATTACCATTATGTGCAAGTCCTAAAGTACCTTTTACATAATTTAAAACCAGTGGCTGGGCATTCTCAGGAACACTCTCTCCTGCTGTTGAATACCTTACATGCCCCACACCGATATCTCCCTTTAATGCCTGAAGGGAATCTGGTGTAAACACTTCATTACATAATCCCATACCTTTTTGAGATGTGACATTACGTTTTGGACCATTCGTATCAGAAACTGCAATTCCGCAGCTTTCCTGACCTCGATGCTGAAGTGCAAACAATCCATAATAGATCGTTGACGCTACATCATTGCCATCGAAATCGTAGATACCGAAAACTCCACATTCTTCTCCCAACTTATCAAAGTTCTCTCTGCTCATCGTGATCTTTTGACCTTTCTGTTATACAATCTTTAGTTTCGTTTGTAAAATACACATTTTTGATAGTAACATATTCATTTTAAATCTGCAAGCATCCCTGTTATTGATTCTCTTTTAATAATGTAGTATCTGGAGGGATCTCTCCTCGCTTAAGCTTTGTATATATGATCCTTCTTACAGATTTATCGATTCTTGATTCTTTGATCTTGCCACTTTTTAGTGCCTTCTTAATTGCCTTGTATGCTTCTTTATAGTTATCCGGCATCACGATCAGGTCAACTCCTGCCTGAATTGCTTTCACTGCTGCTTCTCCGGAACTATAGTTATCTGTGATTGCTTTCATGTTCATCGCATCGGTCATGATAACGCCCTTATATTCAAGTTCATCTCTTAGAATATCTGATACAACTCTGCTGCTCAGGCTTGAAGGCTCCTTCTCATCTGTCACATTAGACAGCATCAGATGTGACACCATCACTGCATCAGCTTTTGCCTTGATCCCTGCTTTAAATGGTTTAAAATCTGTATCTCTTAATGTATTGATCGTCTGATCGGTCTCTGTGCTTCCGCGGTGTGTGTCTCCTCCAGTCTGTCCACTTCCTGGAAAATGCTTTAATGTCGCTGAGATCTGTTGTTTCTGCATGTTCTTTACCAGTGTTGTAATAATATCAGCAATTTTCTTTGAGTCTGTCCCAAAGCTTCGGTCTCCGATCTCTGTGTTATTCTTATTCGTTAAAACGTCTGCGACTGGTGCCAGATTCATGTTAAATCCAAGCTCTTTTAATTCCTTTCCCTGTGTCTTTCCCATCTGTGCGATCTTCTTGCTATTGTAAGTTCTTCCAACTTCCTGTGCAGATGGATATACTGTCATCTTCATCTTGGGATTTGATGCGACTCTTGAAACCTGTCCACCTTCCTCATCCACTGCCATAAATAGTGGGATATAGGAGGCATCTTGAAGCTCATCCGTCATCTTCTTTGTCTGATCAGGTGTGTTGATATTCTTCGCAAACATGATCACTCCACCTGCTGGATACTTCTTCAATGTCTTCTTCATCTGACTCGTCACACTTGTCTGATTCTTGCTTTCTGCCTCATCTAATTGATAAACAGATACCATAAATAGTTGTCCGATCTTATTCTTTAAGGACATCTCCTTCGTGATATCTTTTGCCATTCCCTGCAGGGTTGTTTCATCCAGATCTTCTGTCTTGAGTTTCTTTGTTGTACTCTTCTTCCCGCATCCTGCTGTCATGACAAGCATCAATACAAGGACAAGGCTGATTAAACGTCTCTTCATTCTTTCGTGTCCTTTCCGTGCATGCTCTTTTCTTTTTATTATACCAGAAGCATTTGTTTGTATCAAATGCTGTTACGTCTTATTTCTAATAGTAAGAAAGAATCCTGCTTTGCAGGATTCTCCGCCTGCGGCGGGTCGCTTCAGCGACAAATTTCCCTTCCGCCGCAGTGCGATCCTGCCCGGAGGGCTTTTTTCTTATTTCATAGGGGATTTTCATCGAAATTTCCTATGAAATAAGAAAAAAGCCCCTCCAGATCTTAATGTCTGAAGAGACTTTAAAAGCAGATGTCTCCAAATACGCAACCGTTCCATAAGTCACCATGTATCAAAACTTCATGAAAAAAAGGATTTAAAAACCACTCTCTCAAATGGTCTATTTGCATATTGTCGACACCACTAGTATATACTTTTATATTTATGTTTTCTACCCTTTCAACATAGTTTTTTTACATTTTTCCAATTTTGTCAAAAAACATATGAAATCTATTTGTTTACATCTAAATGTTGTTTAAATTGTATAGTAACCAGGAATTGATCTCCGTCTATTCTTATCGAAAACTCTCCTCCACAATTCTTTGTAAAACTGTCTGCGATGGAAAGTCCTAATCCGTTTCCTTCGCTGGTACGTGATTTTTCCGCTCTGGCAAACCGTTCCATGATCTCTTCTTCTGTAAAATTCATCTCATAGGATGCTGTGTTTATAACTTCTAATTTTATATTTTGATCTGCTTCGGTGATCCTTAGGAAGATCCTGGTTCCTTTCAGGGAGTATTTTAAGGCATTTTCTATGACATTTTGTACCACTCGGTACATGCGGCTGCTGTCTCCGATAAATCTTGTGTGTGTAGCTTCGCACTGATATCTGATCGCAAATCCAGATTCTTCTATCTGATCTGCCATATCCCCCAGTGTCTGTTCTACCAGACGTTTCATATCCATTTCTTCCAGATCTACTTTCGCATCTCCACTTGTTGCTTTCGCAAGTTCAAACAGGTCAGAAATGATAGATTTTAAGCGTTCGGTCTTGTTGATCAGGATGGTTACATAATCTCTTGATTCTGCAGATAATGTCTGATCTCTGCTTAAGAGATCGACGTATCCGATGATAGAAGTCAGCGGTGTCTTCAGATCATGTGATACATTTGTGATCAGATCGATCTTCATTCTCTCGCCCTTCATCTGTGTTTCTAATGCTTTTTCCATTCCCTGCCCGATATTGGTCAGTTTCTGACTGTATTCATAATACGCAGATTCTTGTGAAATATCGGTCGTTGCCGTCAGTTCCCCATTGGAAATACGTTCGATCTGATCGACCAGCATGTTTAAATCTCTCTGTTCTTTTGCATATTTGTCTGAATATCTTGAAAAATATCTGATAAGAAAAACAAAGATGACTGCTGCTATAAACAAGAGTGGGGATGGAATATTCATTCCCATGATGATACAAGCAAGTGTACCGACAGTTAAAATATATCGTAAGACCCTGTACTGTCTGATCCTGTCTCTTGCATGTTTTTGTGCAAATGACATCGCTTCATCTTCCAGCTTTCTTCTTGTCTTTGCCTGACGGCTCCATTTTCGAATATATCCCAGACAAAATGTTGAATCGAGAAGATTCTTCTGGCGAATCCTCCATACCGTAGTCTGAATACATACGGCAAATGCCATGATAAAAAATGGGACTGAGATATAACTCAGCGTCATGATCATCTCGATCGTTGAACCTGTGATCCCGCCCTGTGTATATTCTATCGTATATTCCCAGATTGCAAAGCATAATGCGATCGCCAGTCCAAGCAGCGTAGTTGCTGTCACTAGTATGATCTCCCACCAGAGCCTGTCAAGCCCTCTAAAAAATCTGGTTCGCTTTTCCTGAAGTGCAAATAAGATGCACAGCAGGATCGTTCCGATTACTTCAATGATCGAAACAACGATGATCGTTTTGATTCCCGTCGTGATCTGTTTTGTTGATCCTTTTCGGAAATTTTCAATCTCTGTTAGTGCTTTTTTTGTCAAAGAAATCTCAATGTCTGCATTTTCCAGACGCTGATTCTTCTCATCATTGATCAGAAGCTGTTCCGGGAATATATCCTGCAGCGTATAATTATCCCCATAGAATTCATAGTATTCTGTCTGATCCGCATTGTACTCATCGTATTCGTCATACGGATCCCATCCTTTGAAACTTCCGTCTTTGTTTAGTTTCTCTGTCTTGCCTCTTTCTATATGAAAATGTTCAATCCTGCCCCCAGTATAGTTCGCATTTTCTGTTCCATATGTTGATGTTGTCGTTACCATCTTTTTATCATATGGTTTGACCTTCATCGTTACTTTCACAAATGATTCTTTTTTTATCTTATTCAGTAAACTTTCTGACACATGATTTGCCTGTGTATAATAGACTTTATCACCTTCTTGATCCGCCCATTTATCAAACAGTGACATCTGTGTGTTTTTGATATAGTCTGATTGATCCTGTTCATCCAGACTGAAGCTGTTATCTCCTGTCACTGCCATGTTATTGATCGTATCGAGTCCATATATCCCTGACAGGGTCATAGCGATCATCACAAGTGTGATCAATACTTTGTTAGTCCATTTTCTCGATCTTGTATCCAATTCCCCACACCACCTTTAAATATCTTGGATTTTTTGCATCTATTTCTATTTTCTCGCGGATACGACGGATGTGAACCATAACGGTATTCTCTGTTGCATAGGCTTCTTCGTTCCATACGCGTTCGTAGATCTCATCTGCTGAAAATACTCTGCCCAGATTGTTCATCAGGAGACTTACGATCTTGTATTCGGTTGCAGTCAGTTTCACTGGCTCTCCGTCTACCATCATCCTTTTTCCCTTCATGTCAAGGATCAGTCCGCCATTGATGATCTGTTCCTTATTGCTTTCTGCGGCGTTCATTCCTCCAAACTGCATGTATCTTCGCAGCTGGGATTTCACTCTCGCTACTAGTTCATCTGGACGAAATGGTTTGCTGATATAGTCGTCGGCTCCCATAGATAGTCCCAGGATCTTATCGCTTTCTTCTGTCTTGGCTGAAAGAATGATGATCGGGATGTTCTTGCTTTCCCTGATCTTCATCGTTGCGGATAGTCCGTCCATCTTCGGCATCATAACGTCTATGATCAGAAGCTGGACTTCTTGTTCCATCAGGACATCCATGGCTTCCAGACCATCATATGCCGTTATGATTTCATAGTCTTCCATTTCCAGACGTTTCTTGATCGCTCCTACGATCTCTTTGTCGTCGTCAACGACCAGAATCTTTGGCTGGTTCATACTTTTCCTCCTCGTATCTTTGATGGTTTTAGTGTATCAGATGGTTCTTTCGTTTCTGCGGATATAATTCTTACGAATTTCTTAATATGACTTCCTTAATTATAGTAACTTCCAGAGTAATTATCAATATCCTGTCCAGTGACCGTAGGAGCACACCTGCATTTAATGAATGGCAAGATATTGATAATTATTCTCATTTGCAGTTATTGTTCACTAACCTTTCGTGTGGTATCATATTTTTCAACAGTTAGAGTTTTCTAACTACATACACGCTATTATTTTATATTACAGAAAACGGAGGAAAAACTATATGCGTAAAAGATTAATCGGGAAAGCCTTTGCTATCGCTATGAGTGGTGCAATGGTTTTAACTGCGACTCCTGTGACAGCTAATATCTTTAATGTTGCTCACATTGTTAAGGCTGCTGATGAACAGTCTGATGAATATGTTTATTGCTATGTTGGTCTTACTTGGGCTGAGTATTGGGCGAATGAAGGGGTTTATAATGCTAATAATACTTCAAGCTCTGATGTAGAAGATTCTCATTATGAAAAAGATAAAGGTGGATACGACGTTGTTACTCGTGCAACCACAAATCACGGACTTCACAGAGGAAGTTTCCAAGGAAATGCAGTCATTGAAGCAAAAGCTTCTGATGGTACTACAAAAGAATTTTCTGTTTCTCACTGGAGTAAAGATGGTAAAAAATTCTATCAATCATCCACAGATGCTACAGGTGTAAGCTATGCTAAGGGAACTATTACTGATACTGATGGTACGCAATATAAATTAACTTCTTATGAAGTAAAAGGTACAAAATATGTTCCTGTTAAAGTAAAAACTACAGATTTAGATGCATTAAAAGCAAACCACACTGTTGTTGAAAATGGTGGAACTCTTGTTGGTGGTTATGGTGAAAACCAATTAAAATCTTACCAAAAAACTGCAAATGTTACAGCTAACACTTACGGTTTAAAAACTGCTACAAAACAGGAAGATGGTTCATTTATTTTTTCTGCAAGAAGTAACGAAGGAACAGAATCCGGTGTTAAAGATGAGGCATTAAAAGAAGCAACCGGTGTGACTCCAAACTTACGTTCTGGAGACGCTGTTGGTTCTTATGGTGAGACTTTACGTCTCGACCTAAATGGAGATTACGGTGATCTTGGTGCTAATCTTCAGTCTGTAAAATGGACTTTCTATGGAGATGACAGTACTTATACAACTCCAGTAAAAACTTATGGTACAAAATTTGCTGCTGATAACTGGATGCATAAATCAATGGGAATTCAGCTTGGTTTAACAGAATCTGCTCGTTTTGATCTTTCTGGAGATGCAGCAGTAGGATACTGGAGTGTTACTGTTTCCGCTTTAGGTTATAAAGATTATACATATAAATTCCATGCAGACAAAGAAAACATCGCTCAGCACGTTGTAATTGCTTCTGATAGTGATGAAGTAAAAGCTTTACAATCTACAATAAAAACTGCTGATTCTTATCTTGAAAAAGAAACTGAATACTGTGCTAAGCCATATTCTGATTTTAAAACAGAATATAAAGAAGCTCAGGATGCTTTAAAACATGACACATTATATAAAGCTAATATCCTTGAAGCAAATACCCACCTTTCCAATGCTATTGAATCATTAACAAAACCTGAATATAAAGAAGTTGTAAAAGCTGCAACTTTAGAAAAAGATGGTTCCATTGATGATACATGTGTAAATTGCGGTGATGTTAGAAAATCTACTCCAATCGCTAAAATTGCATCTATCGATTTAGATAAAACTTCTTTCACAGAAAATGGACAGGCTCAGAAACCTTCTGTTACTGTAAAAGATAGTACTGGTGCTGTAATTTCTGCTGATAATTATACAGTTTCTTATTCTGACGCTAACAGCACAAAAGCTGGAACTTACAAAGTAACAGTTAAATTTAATGGAAAGAAATATGCTGGTACAAAAGAATTATCTTATACAATTTCAGCTAAACCAGCAGCTACAACTACTGTAACAAACGCAGCAACTGTGAAAGCTCCTGCGAAGACAACTGTGAAATTAAGCAAAGCTAAGAAGACTTCTATCAAAGTATCTTGGAAGAAAGTTTCCGGAGTTGCTGCTTACCAGATTCAGTACAGCACATCTAAGAACTTTAAGAAAGCAAAAACAGTCAAAGTTTCTGCGAAATCTGCTTCTAAAGTCTTAAAGAAGCTGAAAAAGAATAAGAAATATTATGTAAGAGTTCGAAGCTACAAAGTAACAAAAGTAAACAACAAATCTAAGAATGTTTACTCTGCTTGGTCTGCTAAAAAAGCTTTAAAAACTAAAAAGAAATAATTTCTCTTAAATAATATCAATTACATCTCAATCTTAATATTATTAAATAAAATAGGAACTGCATTTGGTCTGCGGTTCCTATTTTATTACTTATTCTATGTTTCTTTTTTACCGTTGATAAATTGATGATATTCTATTTTGAAAATTATTTATTGATAATCCCATAGATTTCATCAACTGATAACTCTGGATTTTGTTTGATCATTTCGTAAATCGGCTGAACAAATTCTATACTTTCCATAAGATCATCTATTATCTTCTCCATAGAATCTCCTCTTTGGGATTTTTTTTGAATGAGTAGAATTTTATTCTTGATTTCTCCTTTGATTTCTCCTTCTCTTCTTCCTTCTATCCTTCCTTTTTCTTCTAATTCCTCTAGCGCCTTGCACATATTCATCTTCCCGTTACCGAAAACTTATAAAAAGTTATAAACCTTTATGTTTCATTCCTACTTCAACGAGTATGCTTTTGTAACGAATCAATTCATGTACTACTCAC
>OLPF01000246.1_pt1 | contig 63020 bp, 56 predicted proteins | sample 1673121 | NCBI WGS metagenome assembly OLPF01 (sample SAMEA3136756, study PRJEB25190) | human gut metagenome
TATTTTCTTTTTTTAACGGAAGCGCGGACCGTTTTTCACGTTCCGCGTTCCTTTATTTTCGGTCAGATACATTTTATCATTTTATATTGAACACACGGATATATTCGACAGTCAGTTCGCCGCCCGTCTCGGGAACGGACAGTTTCACTCTCCTCATTATGTTTTTCGTGAGCGCGGGGTCGAGTTCCATTGACAGGATCTTGCTTTTCCCTACCGCCACGGAGCCGAAATCGGATGAGGCTCCGCCCATATTGGAAGCGGCGGTCAGCGTCACGGACGGAATGTCTTTGTCGCCCGTGTTCGTGACTTTGACGGCAAGATATGTATATCCTTTCCATCGGGTGACAACGTTCGTCCAGATCGAAGAGGATATATTCACGCCGTCCGTCTGCGAAAAGTCGAGAACGAGACCTTCGGAAGAGAACGACATATTATTGCTGTTTCCGAGATCAGTCGTTTGGTCATGCGCGTAATCCGAAATGACGCAGACGTCGGTCAGCATCCGCGAGAAGACGGGAACGGAAAATTCGCGTCCGTCCGCCGTGATGCGAATGTTTTCAAAGCCGAGCAGTATCTCCGCCGTTCCGACAAATCGGTCGCCCCGATTTTCGAGCGAAAATCCGTCCGCTGAAACAGTCTGCGCGCCGACGACGGTGACCGTTCTCTGCTGAGCGAGAGCCGCCGCCGAGGGGTCTGTGTCGGTCCTGACCGAGATCAGAACCGGATCGTCGGCGAGAATATCGTTGATAAGACAGGCGCGCATAACATCGTATTTTTCCGCTTCGGGATAAGAAGTGCCGCCCGCATCTTCCAGATTGTTGCTGAACGCATCGTAATACTGAGCCATAAAGTCGCTTGCGTCAAGGTCGGTCACACCGAGAGCCGAAAGCCGCTTTTCGATCTGTTCGCGCCTGATACAAAGCAAGTCATAGTCCTCTATCCCGTCCGCGAGCTGCTCATAACGCAGAGACGAGCATATCATATTTCTTCCGACTATGCCGTCATCCTCCGTGCCGCAATAAACGAGAACTCCGTCTCCGCCGTATTTCATATAATCGGCTTCATCGGTAAAATTATAGGGATTGTTCCAGAAATCGCGTATTTCTTCAATAACTTTGTTTTCAACGACATCATATATCTGGTAGTTGTCGATAGCCCATGCAAGATAACCTTCGTGTCCGTACCTGTGCTCCGCCCAGAAAAGAGTTTTTCCGCTGACATTCTCATGAAGTCCTATCAGAAAACCTTCGGTGCCGTAAGTCCAGACCTCTTTCGCTCCGGCATTACGGATCTTTTCGATGTTCTCTTCCGTAAACCTCTGGTTAAGGATCCAAACGGAAAGCTTGCCGTAGAGAGCGGACTCATCGGAGCCGAGAGGTATCGCGACCTTGCTTTCGGGGATCGCGGCGGAGATCGTTTCGCAATACTTCACCGCGGCGGCGAACCTATCGGGGCTGTGAACGCTGTCGATCTCATCAAAATGCACGGGTACGATATAGAGTTTTGAAACGAGGTCGGGACAGCCGTTCGCCTTTCCGAGAGCATCCATACGGGCATACCATTCCTTCTGTTTCGCCAATGCCGCATCGCCGATGATTCCGCTTGCTATATTCTCACTGAAACACGGAAACAGTATGACCTGAACGCGTTCGTCGAGCCCGTAACGCAGAACGGTCTGTTCAAAGGCGTCGATCGAATTTCCCGACATATGGGGCAAGCGCGGAACATTCAGTCTTCTTTCAAGAACAAACTCGTGAAGCATCTCGGCGCCGTCAACCCCGTACGGAGCATAAACATTCACCGCGCCGGAACCTCCTCCGTTTCCCCATGTCTGCAAATTGGTCTTCATGTTTGCCGCCACGGGAAGAGTTATGTCGTTGACGGTCAGGACGACGGGAACGGTGACGGTTCCGAGCGAGGTGTCAACCGTGGCTTCGCCGCGATATGTCCCCGCAGGAGTGTCCGCGGTCGTTTTCGCACTTACATAAAACGCCTGATTTCTCCCCCGTTCAACCGTGACGGAATTGTTTCCGTCCTCTCCGTCGAACAGCGGAACGAGCGCGTCGGGAGCATAATACGGTTCGACATCGTCCAGATGATCTATGAGAACGTAATACTCGCGGTAAACGGATGCGGAAACCGTGTTTCCCCTTCCGTCGGTCAGTTCCGTGACGTGCGCGCTGACGTTTTCCATATCGGAAGAGTCGCACCGAATGACGAAACTGCCGCTCTCAACTTCGTTTTTCACGGCGTTGATCGACACATATTTCTTGCAGCCGCCAATATATTCCTCGTCGCGAAATACTTTTTCGGAAGCGCTCAAAACATAAACGCCTATTTCCGACGAAGTCGATGAAAACTCCGCGTCCTCAGTAATTTCAAAATCGCGCAAAACGGCGCATGACGCGGCGGAAATCAGGGTCATCAGGCATAAAACCAATGTCGTGATCTTTTTCATAACGGAAAATTCCTCCGGGAGGACATTTTTTTATATCATCATAGCATATATTTATGAAAAAATCTTAACTTTTACGGCACAAAACAAGAGGGAGCGTTATTTTCGCTCCTTCTTGTCTTATTAAGGCGTTTCCGGTTGTTTTACAAGCGCGGTTTTCAGAGATTTTACATCACCGACGGGCTTGTCATTCGACCGTCACCGATTTGGCGAGATTTCTCGGGCAGTCAATGTCACAGCCGAGAGAGAGCGCGGTTTCGTAAGCAAGCAACTGCGCAAAAACGACGGTCGCGAGCGGCGACAGCGTCTTCGCCTCATCGGGAAGAACGAAAGAAATGTCGGAATACTCGTCCCTGTTTTCAAAATCGCCGCCGCAGACGAGAATGACAAAAGCACCCCTCGCGCGGACTTCGCGGATGTTTCCCGCCGTTTTTACGTAAAGCCGCGGATCGGTCGCGAGCGCGATAACGGGGGTTCCCTTTTCTATGAGCGCCAGCGTTCCGTGTTTCAGTTCTCCCGCCGCGTAAGCTTCGCTGTGGATATACGATATTTCTTTCAGTTTGAGCGAACATTCGTACCCCGCGGCACAGTCTATGCCTCTGCCGATAAAATAAACGTCTTTCGCGTGCTTTATACAGTCGGCGATGCGTTTTATCTCATCCCGCCGCGCGATCACGTCCGAGACGGCTTTCGGAATACCGCGCAACAGCCCGTTGCAGAAACGCTTTGCGTCCGTTTCGGTCATTTTGCCCTTTGCGAGAGCGAGTTTGACGGAGATCAGCGCAAGAAGCGCCGTCTGAGTCGCGTAACCCTTCGTCGTCGCGACGGCGATCTCGGGCCCTGCGTTTTGGTATATCACGCGATCGGCTTCACGAGCGACCGCCGAGCCGACGGCGTTCACAATCGCAACGGTACGCTCTCCGTTTTTCTTCGCGATGCGCAGTCCCGCCAGCGTATCCGCGGTCTCCCCCGATTGGGAAACGGGAACGGCAAGCACCTTTCCGACCGTTGCGGGAGGATCGCTCCGATATTCCGAAGCGGTGCTGACGACCGTCGGAACACGGGCGAAAGTTTCCGTCAGATACCTTCCGACCAACCCCGCGTGGGTCGCGGATCCGCAGGAGATGACGGAGACGAGATCGGTCTCTTTCCAAACCGTGTCTTCGATCCCGTCGGAAGAAAAATCGGGAAGTCCGTCCGCGTTAATTCTCGGAGAAACCGCATTGAAGATCGCCGCGGGCTCTTCGTGTATCTCTTTGAGCATAAAATGCCCGTATCCGTCTTTCTGCGCAGCCCCGATGTCCGCGTCAAAGCGTTCTGTCTTTTCCTTCACTTCCGTTCCGTAAGCGTCGATGCTGTACGCTCCGTCTTTGCGTATGCGGTACACCGTTCCTTCTTCGGGGCGGATGAAATCCCTGCCGTGAGGAAGGAGAGCGGGTATATCGGAAGCGACATATCCGCCGTCCGGAGCGACCGCGATAATCAGAGAATTATCCTTTCCGACCGCGTAAATCTCATCTTTTCGGTCGAAGAACATTATCGCGAGCGCGTATGAACCGCAAAGGCGTGAACAGGCGGAATATATCGCTTTCGCGGGATCTTTCGTTTCCTTATACGCGCGGTCGATCAGATGCGCGACGCATTCGGTGTCCGTCTCGCTCGAAAAGCGGTATCCCGCGTCTTCAAGTTCCCGTCTGAGTTCAAGGCTGTTGTCGATTATTCCGTTATGGACGAGCGCCAGCGTGTCCGACAGATGCGGATGAGCGTTTTTTTCATCGGGCGCGCCGTGTGTCGCCCAGCGGGTATGTCCGATCCCGCAGTTGCCCGAAACGGGAGAACGCATGACCTTCTTTTCGAGTTCCGCCACCCTGCCGCAGCATTTGACCGTGACAAATGTCCCGTCATCGGAAAAAACCGCGAGCCCCGCGGAGTCGTAGCCTCTGTATTCGAGCGCGCGCAAGCCTTCCAAAACGGTTTTTTCCGCATTCTCTGTTCCCGTATATCCGATTATTCCGCACATTTCCGAACCTCCCTGACGACCGAATTTTCCGCGTTTTTGACTATCATTCCCTCCGGCACGACACCTCGGACGGAGACGAGCGGGTAAATGCTCGTGTTTTTTCCGATCACGGTGCCCGGGTTGAGAACGCATCCGCACCCGATATCCGCAAAATCGGCGAGCGCCGCTCCGAATTTTCTTACGCCGGTCTTATATACCTTGTCGCCTTTGACCGCCACATCCGACTTGTCCGCTTTGAGATTGGAGCATATCGCGCCCGCTCCGAGATGAACGCCGTTTCCGAGGACGGAGTCCCCGACGTAATTGTAATGAGGAATCTGAACACGGTCGAGCAAAATGCAGTTTTTCAACTCCGTGCTGTTTCCGATGACGCATTTTTCGCCCGTTATGACATTTCCCCGAACGAATGCGCCGGGGCGAAGAACACAGCCGCGCCCGATAACGGCGGGAGGTTCGACCGTCACGTTTTTGCAGATCACAACATCTCTTCCGACGATCACGCCGTCCGCTATGCGCTCAAAGCCCTCGATCCCTTCGGAAACGAGTTTTTCGGCAAGCGCGCCGATCTTTGAAAGCATCTGCCACGGATATTCGTTTTCTTCAAAAAGGCGTTTCAGATACGGCACTTCGCAATCGAACAGTTCCGAAGTCCTGACTTTTTTTTCATTCACGGCAGTATCCTCTCTTTTTTATGACGGAATAAAGTTTTGAAATATATTCTTCGCAGTCCGATTTTTTTTCGCATTCCGCCATTATCCGAACGACGGGTTCCGTACCGCTCGCGCGGAGCAGAACTCTTCCTTTTTTTCCGAGTTCGGCGTTTATCGCGCCGTACTTTTTCAGAACCTCGGGGTCTGCGAGGACGGCGGCTTTGTCAATGACCCTGACGTTTTCGGTCTTTTGCGGAAGAGGTACGACGTTTTCGGCGAGTTTTGAAAGCGTCGTTTTCCGATCGCGCAGTTCCTCCGAAAGCATGATCGCGGTCAGAAGTCCGTCGCCCGTCGTCGCGTATTTTCGGAGAATGATATGTCCCGACTGTTCGCCGCCGAGGCGGCAACCCGTTTCCTGCATACGCTCGTAAACAAAGCGGTCTCCGACATCGGTCGTCTCATATTCTGTTCCCGCCGCGTCAAGCGCGCGGAAAAGTCCGCCGTTCGACATGACGGTCGCGATGACTTTGTTTTTGTCGAGCATTCCCCGCTCTTTGAGACGGCGTGCGAGGATATAGATTATACCGTCGCCGTCAACGGTGTTTCCGTTTTCATCGACCGCAAGGCATCTGTCGGCGTCGCCGTCGAACGCAAATCCGACGTCGAGATGTTCCTCACGGACGAGGCGGCGGAGCGCGTCCGTATGGGTCGAGCCGCAGTTTTCGTTGACATTGACTCCGTCGGGAGACGCGCCGATGACATAGGTCTGCGCTCCGAGGGCGTCAAAAACCGATTTCGCGATCATCCATGCCGCGCCGTTGGCGCAGTCGAGCCCGATCCGCATATCCTTATACGAATGCGACGCGAGAGAAATGAGATACCCGACATAGCGGTTTCTTCCCGCGGCGTGATCGACGATGCGTCCGATGCGCTCGCGCTTTGCGAACGGAAGATCGCTCCCGCGCACCCCGAGTTTTTCAAGGTCGCCGTCCAGATATGCCTCTATCAGCGCCGCCGTTTTGTCGCCGAGTTTTTCGCCGCGTCCGTTCAGGACTTTTATGCCGTTGTCGTAAAACGGATTGTGCGACGCCGTGATCATTATTCCGCAGTCGAAACCGTCGCGGCTCGTGACGAAAGCAACGCCCGGGGTCGTTATGACATGAAGCATATATGCGTCCGCGCCCGAAGCGGTAAGCCCCGCCGCAAGCGCGTATTCAAACATATAACTCGATCTGCGGGTGTCCTTCCCTATCACTATGCGGGGACGGTAATACGGAGCGTGAAAGCCGGATAACGGAGATGAAAAATACCAGCCGAGAAATCTTCCGACCTTATACGCCTGATCGGACGTCAGCGTCACGTTTGCCTCGCCGCGAAAACCGTCCGTTCCGAAATATTTATTGCCTTCGGACGGCTGATTTACGGCGGACGCCTTGCCCGGCTCGTCGCCGTAGACATCCGTGTCCTCCCGAAGAAGAGTGTCGCATGAAACGGAAAACAGTTCGCATATCATCAGCACTTTGTCAAGCATGGGAACGGACTGATCCATCTCCCATTTTGAAACGGACTGTCTTGAAACGCCGAGTTTTTCGGCGAGTTCTTCCTGCGAGATACGCGCCGCCGCGCGCAGAGTCATGATCTTGTTTCCGAGGGTCATATCCGTGTTCCTTTCTTTTTCGGGCGCTCCCGCCTTTTTCCTCTACGATATTAAAGCATATACGCCGACATTTCAACCAAGCGCGCCTTGAAATTTTCGGCAACCTGCGGTTGCGTCGGTCGTTTTCAAAATCATTATACCCGATTTTTTCTTTGCGGTCAACTCAAATTTTTACCCGAATATCGGAAAATATTCTTTATAAGCACAATTTTTGTTCACGCGATGATGTTTCGTCTAAAATCGGTTGCGAAAGCCGCGAAAAAATCATACGGCGGGATAAAAACTTTTCCGAGATCGCGGAAAAGTTTCCGAAAAGAAGCGCCGCGCCGCCGTAAAAACGAATTTTACATAAGAATACGGCTCTGCCACTTGATTTAATTACGGAAAAGTGATATTATATATAAAACGGCCGAGCGAAACATGGACGGCCTTTTCGGAGTCATAAGGAGCGGGATGAAAATGCATTTGCAGGAATCGGGAGAAATGTATCTCGAAACGATACTTATATTGTCGCGGAACGGCGCGGTCAGATCTCTTGACGTGGCAGAATACATGGGTTTTTCAAAGCCCAGTGTCAGCCGCGCTGTCGGACTGCTCAAAAACGGCGGGTATATCCGCGTGGACGGCGACGGATATATAACGCTGACCGCCGAAGGGCATGAGATCGCGGATAAAATATATGAAAGACATACCGTCCTTGCCGAATTTCTTACAAAACTCGGAGTTGATCCGAAGATCGCCGTGCAGGACGCGTGCAAGATCGAGCATGACATCAGCGACGAATCTTTCGACGCGATCAAAAAACACGCAACGAGCGGAAAACTTCCGAAAAAAGGCTGAACGGTCGGACTCAAAATCATACCGACGGAAAAACAGAACAAAAAATCAAGCCCTCCGCGTTTTGCGGAGGGCTTTTCATTTCGGATATACCGATTATTGAGCCTCGAAAGCATCTTTTCCGAGACCGCAGACGGGACAGGTCCAGTCTTCGGGAACATCTTCCCACGCGGTGCCGGGAGCAATCCCGTTATCGGGATCACCGAGATCGGGATCGTAAACATACCCGCACGGACATACGTAAGTCACAGTAACATCTCCTTTTATCGGCTCATTATCTGAGAGATAACGTCCATAATCTTGTCATGACATCCGCCGCAGCCGGTCGAGCAGTGCGTCACGCGCTGAACATCTTCAAACATCTTTTCGACGCTGCCGAAGTTCTTCGCGTTGTGGAGAGCGTCCTCAACGTCGGCGTAAGACACTTTTTTGCATTTACAGATAAGGTAGTTTTCCATTGCGCAATTATTTCCCGAAGAATCTCTTCAGAAGACCTGCAAAGGCTCTGCCGTGACGGGCTTCGTCCTTAGCCATCTCGTGAACGGTGTCGTGAATGGCGTCAAGGTTGAGTTCTTTCGCTTTCTTCGCAAGATCGAACTTGCCTGCGGTCGCGCCGTTCTCGGCTTCAACGCGCACGGTCAGGTTCTTTTCGGTCGAATCGAAAACGCACTCGCCGAGAAGTTCCGCAAATTTCGCGGCATGCTCAGCCTCTTCAAAAGCGGCGGTCTTCCAATACTCCGCGATCTCGGGATAACCCTCGCGAGCGGCAACTCTGGACATTGCGAGATACATTCCGACTTCGGTGCATTCGCCGTTGAAGTTTGCGCGAAGACCTTCTTTGATCTCTTCGGGAGCGTCTTTCGCGATGCCTACAACGTGCTCGGTCGCCCAAGACATCTCGGTTTCAACTACCTCAACGAATTTTTCGCCGGGTGCTTTGCAAAGGGGGCAAGCTTCGGGTCTCGTATCGGAAACAACGATCTCGCCGCATACGGTACATCTCCATTTTTTCATGATAAAAATCCTCCGTTTAAATTAAAATTTGTTTATATATAGTTTTTTACGCTATCGGTTCAAAATCCGCGGCGCCGTGTTTGCAGAGAGGGCAAACAAAGTCGTCGGGAAGGGTGTCGCCTTCGTAAACATATCCGCATATCTTGCAGACATAGCCCTTCTTGCCTTCCGTCTTCGGCTTGGGCTTGACGTTGTCAAAGTAATAGGCATAAGTCATCGTGGCCTTGTCGCTGATAACGCGCGCTTCGGTCACGGAGCAGATAAACATTCCGTGCGTACCGAGATCGACATACTGCTCGACTTTCAAAGAGAACGCGGCGTTGATATAACGCGGAAGGATGACAAGCCCGTTGTCGGAACGGACGGGATCGCAGTTCTCAAACTTATCGACGTTTCTTCCGCTTTGGAATCCGAAGGTCTCAAAGACGGAGAAGGGCGCATCGACGGAAAGGCAGTTGACGTTCATCTTGCCGGACTGTTTGATGACATGGTGCGAATAGTTATTCTTATTTATATTGACCGCGATCAGGTTCGGTCTGTCGGAAACCTGAGTGACCGTGTTGACGATAAGACCGTTATCGCGTTTTCCGTCGTTCGAGGTAACGACATAAAGGCCGTAACCGATGCGGAAGAGCGCGGTCATATCGTTCTTGTCAGCTCTGTCGCCGGAACGCGCGATATAGTCGCGGCAGAGTTCCTCGGCAAGCGCGCCGACGGCGTCTCTGCTTTCCGTGTTGAGGGCGGAGCGGATCGTGACGGTATTCTCGGCAAAAGATATATTTTTGCAGGATTCGAGTTCCGAGCGCATGATCTTCGCGGCAAGAGGAGCCCACGAACCGTTTTCGATGAGCGCAACGGTGCGGTTTTTGAACCCGCGCTCGGTCAGGCTGTCGATAAATCTCTGCATGAACGGAAACAGTTCCGCGTTATATGTCGTTGTCGCAAGCACGAGTTTTCCGTAACGGAACGCGGAGGCGACCGCCTCGGACATATCGTCGCGCGCAAGATCGTAAACGGCGATCTTCGGGCAGGCGTTCTCGCGCAGTTTTTCGACAAGGAGTTCGACCGCTCTTTTCGTATTTCCGTAAACGGACGTATAAGCGACGCAGACGCCTTCGCTCTCGACCGAATAAGAAGACCACGTGTCGTAAAGACCGATATAATGACCGAGGTTTTCTTTCAGAACGGGACCGTGGAGCGGGCAGATCGCCGCGATGTCGAGCGTCGCCGCCTTTTTCAGAAGCGCCTGAACCTGCGCGCCGTACTTGCCGACTATTCCGATATAATACCTTCTCGCCTCGTCGTCCCACGGCTCGTCTCTGTCAAGCGCGCCGAACTTGCCGAAGCCGTCGGCGGAAAACAGAACGCGGTCACAGGCGTCGTAAGTCACCATGACCTCGGGCCAATGCACCATCGGAGCGGAAACGAAAGTCAGCGTATGTCTGCCGAGAGAAAGCGTATCACCTTCCCCGACAACGATTCTGTTGTCGCAAAAATCCGCGCCGAAAAAGTTCTCCATCATCACAAACGCCTTCGCGCTTGAAACGACCGCGACGTTCGGATAAGCCTTCAAAAAATTGACTATGTTCGCCGAATGGTCGGGTTCCATGTGCTGAACGATGAGATAGTCGGGCGTGCGCGAGCCTATCGCATCGGAAATGTTATCAAGCCATTCATGTGTAAATTTCGCGTCAACGGTGTCCATGACCGCGATCCTGTCGTCCGCGATGACGTACGAGTTATACGACATACCGTTCGGAACGGCATACTGTCCCTCGAAAAGATCAACTTCGTGATCGTTGACACCTACATAAAGAATATCGTCTGTTATTCTCATTTTCGGAAAGCCCTTTCCTGAGTGCTTTTCAATTCACACCAAATTAGTATACTTAAGTTTAACTATATTATAATATAAACTCACATACAAATCAAGTAAGTTTACAATATTTCCACAATTTATTTCGATCCGTCTCATACACATATCCGCAGATGATCAAAAACGGCGGAAAGAACCGAAAAAAACGGAGCGAAGACACGATCGGGCGCGGAGCAAGCCCCCCGCACACAAATCAAAAACAGAAGAAAAACGGTATATGAACGCTCTGCGGAATAAGCGTTCGGAGCGGAGCATATTATTCTTTCGGACATACCCTTATTATTACCGTATCGGTCACGCTTTATTTTCGTGAACATACGATTATTCCGTGCCGACGTCGGCGGGGCGCGGAGAAAAGAGGCAATATGAAAGTGTTTTTGAGCGCAAAACTCGCGGATGTCGGACGCGCCTTCTTCACGGCGTTCATGTGTGCGGCGATGATCCTGACATTCGTCGTCTGCACGGGTCGCGAAAGAAAGAAAAGAACGCTCGGAGAGACCGTAAACGTTTCAACGACGGCGACACTGCCGCTTCCCGTCATCGTTATCGACGCGGGACACGGAGGCGCGGACGGAGGGTGCGAGGGCTATGACGGCTCCGCGGAAAAAGACTACAATCTCTCATCGGCGAAAAAACTGAGGATCTTTTTCGACATGGCAGGGTTCGACACCGTTATGACGCGGGAAACGGACGACGATACCGACGGCGATCCGTCGTCCTTTTCAAAGAAGAAAGACATACTGAACAGAGCGGAACTCGCGGAGAGCATCGGGAACAGCATAATGCTCAGTATTCACGCAAATCTTTCGACCTCGGAAAAAGACAAAGGCTTTACGGCGTTTTACGGCGTCATGCGCGAAGGCTCCGAAACTGTTGCGGAAAGCATAACCGAAGCCTGCGACGAATCGGGGCTCTGCACGCGCATCCGCGACGTCAAAAAAGCCCCCTCATCGGTTTATCTGCAACAGCACGTTGACAGAGTCTCCGTTCTCGTCGAATGCGGTTTTCTGTCAAACCACGAGGATCTGGCATTGCTCAAAGATGATCTGTACCGTCAGAAACTGATGTTCGCGGTCTTTCGCGGTGTCGCCGCGGCGCAAAAGGAATTAAAAGTTCAGAACACATCCTTCGGCTCGGAACGGCCGTCAGCGAACATACTCGCATACTGCTTTTTATCCGGAGGAAGTTCTGGCAAAAGCCCGCTCTGATAAAACGAAACGCAGTCTCCCCCGCTGTCAAATATAAGATGGTCGAGAAGCAGAATGTCAAGCCCTTTCAGCGTTTCAAAAAGCTTGTCCGTCGTCATCCTGTCGGCGGCGGAAGGAAGAGCCACGCCGTAAGGATGGTTATGGGCGACGATGACGACCGACGCGTTGTTTGAAAGAGCGGTCTCCGCGACCTTTTTGACGCCTATCTGAACAGAATTGAAACTCCCCTCGTACAACACGGAAACATTCAGAAGACGCATTGTGCCGTCCATGCAAAGAAGCACGGAACGCTCCTCGTTCTTTTCGGCGAAATACGGGGCGAGAAGGTCTCCGACTTCGCCGATACTGCGGACGAACCGAACTCCGCGGTTTCGGCTTTGAAGCACGGCGCGAGTGACGTCGGGGTAAGTTTTCAGCAGAAGAGCCGCGTTTTTCGTCATTCCCTCCACCGAAGCGAGGGCGTCCGTTTTTGCGGAAAACACCCCGTCGAGGGAGCCGAACTCGTCGATCAGCCTGTGAGCGATCGGGTTCGTGTCGCGGTACGGGATCGCGTAAAACAGGATCATTTCCAGCAATTCGTGATCCTTGAACGGTTCCGCGCCGAATTTTTCGTATTTTTCTCTGACGCGGCGGCGATGTCCCGAATGCAGAGATTCGTCCTTTTTCATTCTCCCTCCCCCTTCCGTAATATGTCAAACGCGCCGACGGAAAGATCTCCCGTCGGCGTTCGTTTTTTTCGGAGAAAATTATTTCGTTCCGAAGATACGGTCGCCCGCATCGCCGAGACCGGGAACTATGTAGCCGTGGTCGTTCAGCTTCTCGTCAAGTCCCGCGATGTAGATCTCAACGTCGGGATGATCTTCGTTCAGTCTCTTTATGCCCTCGGGAGCGGCGAGCAGGTGAACGGACTTGATATTCGTGACGCCTCTGTCTTTAAGAAATCTTATCGCCGCGGAAGCCGAGCCGCCCGTCGCAAGCATCGGATCGACGATCATGACTTCGCGTTCGGCGATGTCGGAAGGCATCTTGCAATAATACTCAACGGGTTCGAGCGTCTGCGGATCTCTGTAAAGACCGATGTGACCGATCTTCGCGGAAGGAAGCAGATTGACCATTCCGTCAACCATGCCCAGACCCGCGCGGAGAATGGGAACGATCGCGAGTTTTTTGCCTGCTATCACGGGCGCCATCGTCTTCTGGATCGGGGTCTCGATCTCAACCATTTTGAGAGGAAGGTCGCGCGTTACCTCGTAGCACATGAGCATCGAGATCTCGGCGGCGAGTTCGCGGAACTCCTTCGATCCGGTCTCGACCTTTCTCATGATCGAAAGTTTGTGCTGAATAAGAGGGTGATTTGTGAAATGATAGTTCATGACAGGTCTCCTTGAATTTATACGATTTGTTTTTTTACAGAAAAAACGACCCTTTCCGAAGCGGGATCAGTCCTCGAACATATCTATCCGAACCTGATGCTTTCCGCCCTCGAACGGGGTCGAAAGAAAAACGTCCGCGAGTTCGCAGGCAAGCCCCGAACCGATGACGCGTTCACCGAGACAAAGAACGTTTGCGTCGTTGTGCGCTCTCGTGAATTTGGCGCTGAAATAATCGGAACAAGCGGCGGCTCTGATACCTTTCTGCTTGTTGGCAACCATGCTCATGCCGATACCCGTTCCGCAGACGAGAATACCTTTGTCACATTCGCCGTCCTGAATTTTTTTGCAAAGTTTTTTGGCAAAAACGGGATAATGACACGACTGCTCCGAATCGGTTCCGAGGTCGATGAATTCAATATTGTTTTCTTTGAAATGAAGTTTCAGCTTCTCTTTGAGAGCGAAGCCGGCGTGATCAGATGCGATCGCAATCATGGTTTGTTCTCCTTTACCGTCAATTTATATATCATTCTTTCCGCGATGTCGCGGGATCTCAGTCAAAATTTGCGTCAATGAGAATTATTCTCGCGTTCGAGCCTTTCTCTTTCCGCCTGAGGAACGCGCAGATAAGTCGGAACGAGCGAAACGCAGTCGCATTTCTTCCCCTCTCCGCGTCCGGCAAGCGCGGCGACGGCGGAAGCGCGTATATACCGAAGCCCCGAGGGAGCGGGACGGACGTTTTCTCTGCCCGCTTCGGCGCACAGACGGACGAACAGATCCGCTCCGTCGCCGACGGCGACGGTCGGTCGGTCGGTCGGAAGCGACGCGAGCAATTCTTCAAACGAAGACTGCCTGTCCGCGCAGACTCTTTTTCCGTTCTCGAAAACCGCGTTGTAAAAACTGTTCCTTCTCGCGTCCATAACGGAAACGACCGTTCCGCCGAAAAGCGAAACGCTTTCCGCGGCGGCTTGCAGGGAAGAAACGGCAAAGCACGGTATGTCCCGTTCAAAAGCCAGCCCTTTCGCGCAGGCGACGCCGATTTTGACGCCCGTGAAAGAGCCCGGACCCGCGGTGACGGCGATCAGGTCAATATCTTCAATGCCCGTCTCCGACTGTTCCATAACCCTTTTAACGTTTGAAAGCAATGTTACCGAATGGGTCAGCGCGGTGTTTATAAAAGCCTCCGCGAGAACTTTTCCGTCCTTTTCGACGCAAGCGGAACACGAAACGGAAGCCGCGTCTATCGCAAGTATCGTCATAATCCGTGTCCCTCCGCCGTTATGATACGCTCGTCGGGAGCGTTTCCGTATTCAATATTTATCCTTACAGGCTCTGTCTCCAGATAAGCGTCGGCGAGCGCGCTCCATTCGATAAACACGCAGTTGCGCTCGTTCACGTCCTCGAAAAATCCGACGGAACAGAGGTCGTCCTCGTCCGCGATCCTGTAAAGATCATAATGCAAAACGGGAAAAGGCAGACCTTTTTCGTATCTGTGACAGACGGCGAAAGTCGGGCTTGTCACCTCGCCCGCATAGCCGAGCGCGGACAGAACGCCCTTGACGAAATGCGTCTTTCCCGCGCCGGGCTGACCGTTCAGACAAACGACCGTTCCGGCTGAAAAGCGATCCGTCAGGCTTTTTGCGAATTCCATTGTTTCCGCTTCACCGTGCGTCACGACTCTCATATATTTCACCACGGAATATTATACATCATTTTTTTTCGGATTGCAATAGGTAATCATTCAAGTTCCGAAAGTTTCAAAATTATTGTGTTCGACAGAAGAAAGCCCTCGTCCGTCAGACGGAAACCCCCGGGCGTTTCGATTGTCAGTCCCGCGCTTTCGAGACTTTTCAAAAACCGTATCTGCGCGGGCGTCAGAAACGAACGGCTGACGCCGTCGGAAGTCCGCAGAGAAAGCATGATGCGTTCTCCGAGCAGATCTTTTCCGTTCAGTATTTCCTCCGTTTCGGGCAAGACAAGCCCGTCGGAGCGTATATACTCATCGACCGAAACACCGTATTTATATCTGCGAACGCCGTCGAAGCCCGACGCTCCGCAACCGAAGCAAAGGTACGGAACGCCCTGCCAATAAGAGGAATTATGCACCGAGCGAAAGCCTTTTTTCGCAAAGTTGGAGATCTCGTAATGCTCGTAGCCGGCGTCTTCGAGCGTTTTGCAGGTTTGCAGATACAGCGCACGCTGAACGTCTTCGTCGGCTTCCGTAACGCCGCATCTGCCGAAGATCGTGTTTTTTTCGACTTTCAGCAGATATGCCGAAATATGCTCGGGGCGGAGCGAGAGCGTTTTTTCAAGAGAATAAGCAAGCGTTTTTTCCGTCTGCGACGGTATCGCGAGCATAAGGTCGAGGCTGATATTCTCAACGCCGCAGTTCCGAAGCGTTTCAAAAGCGGTCTCGCAGACCTCCGCGCTCCCCTTTCTGCCGAGCAGGGAAAGTTCTCCGTCAACGAACGACTGAACGCCCATGCTGACGCGTCCGACGCCGTTTTCGACAAGCGCGCGGACAAGCGTCCCGCTCACGTTTTCGGGGTTCATTTCAACCGTTATCTCCGCGCCTTCATCGACCTCAAAACGGGAACGGACGGCGGAAAGAATTCGGACGAGCTGTTCCGCCGAAAGCACGGACGGCGTGCCGCCGCCGATATAGACCGAGCGGACGGAAACGTCGCTTTCGCAATGCTCAATACCGTTCACAAGCGCGCGGACGTAGTTTTCCCGCACCGCGTCGGAGCGCACCTGCGAATAAAAATCGCAATACGCGCACTTTGAGCCGCAAAACGGAACATGAATGTATATTCCCGCTTTATTCATCGAGTTTGAGAACGGACATGAACGCCTCCTGCGAAAGTTCGACGCTTCCGACCTGACGCATGCGTTTCTTGCCCTCTTTCTGCTTTTCAAGCAGTTTTTTCTTTCGCGTTATATCGCCGCCGTAGCACTTTGCAAGCACGTCCTTGCGCATGGCTTTGACCGTTTCGCGGGCGATGATCTTCCCGCCGATCGCCGCCTGTATCGGGATCTCAAAAAGTTGGCGGGGAATGTTTTCCTTGAGTTTTTCGGCGATCCTTCTGCCGCGCGCGTAAGCGCGTTCCTCGGGAACGATGAACGAAAGCGCGTCGACGATCTCGCCGTTCAGAAGTATATCGAGCTTTACAAGTTTCGAGGGTCTGTATTCCTCAAATTCGTAATCGAGCGACGCGTATCCCCTCGTGCGGGATTTCAGCGCGTCGAAAAAGTCGTAAATGATCTCATTGAGCGGAAGCGAATAGTGTATATTGACACGGGTGTCGTCGAGATACTGCATATTCTTGAAAATGCCGCGCCGTTCCTGGCAGAGATCCATTATCGCGCCGACGTATTCCGACGGGGAGATTATGTCCGCTTTGACGAACGGCTCTTCGGCGAGTTGTATCACGTCCGAACGCGGATAGTTTGTCGGGTTGGCGATCATTTCGACGTTTCCGTCGGTCAGGGTTATCCTGTAAATTACGGACGGAGCGGTCGTTATCAGGTCAAGGTTGTATTCGCGTTCGAGACGTTCCTGAATGACCTCCATGTGGAGAAGTCCGAGAAAACCGCAACGGAAACCGAAGCCGAGAGCAGCCGAACTTTCCGCCTCAAATTCGAGAGAAGCGTCGTTGAGTTTGAGTTTTTCGAGCGCGTCCCGAAGATCGCCGTACTTCGCGCCGTCGGCGGGATAAATGCCGCTGAAAACCATCGGCTGAGCCTTTTTGTAGCCGGGCAGAGCCTTTTCCGTCGGATCGGCGGCAAGCGTCACCGTGTCGCCTACCTCGGCGTCCTTGACGTTCTTGATCGACGCCGTTATATAGCCGACGTCGCCGGCGGAAAGTTCCGCGGACGCTTCAAATCCGAACGGACGGAGCGCGCCGACTTCCACGACTTCCATCTCCGCGCCGGTCGCCATCATGCGGATAACGTCTCCCGCTTTGACTTTGCCGTCAAACACGCGGACATAAACGATGACTCCGCGATAAGGATCGTAAACGGAATCGAAGATCAGCGCTTTCAGTTTTCCTTCGCTGTCGCCCTTCGGCGCGGGGATCCGCGCAACGATCGCTTCCATGACGGCTTCGATGTTCTGTCCCGTTTTCGCGGAGATGCGCGGCGCGTCTTCCGCCGGGATACAGATAATATCCTCGATCTCCTTCGCGGCTCTGTCGGGATCGGCGTTTATAAGGTCTATCTTGTTGATGACCGGAACGACTTCGAGATCGTGGTCAAGCGCCAGAAACGCGTTCGCCAGCGTCTGAGCCTCGACGCCCTGGGACGCGTCAACGATAAGGATAGCGCCCTCGCACGCGGCAAGAGAACGGGAGACCTCATAATTGAAATCGACGTGACCCGGCGTGTCGATCAGATTGAAAACATAAGTTTTGCCGTTTTTCGCCTCGTATTCGAGTTTGACGGCGCGTGCCTTGATGGTGATGCCGCGCTCGCGTTCAAGATCCATGTTGTCGAGGAGTTGATCCTCCATCTCCCGCGAAGAGACGGTTTTCGTCATTTCGAGAATACGGTCGGCAAGCGTTGATTTTCCGTGATCTATATGTGCGATTATGCAAAAATTGCGTATATTTGAGGTGTCTTTTGACATCCTTTTTTCCTCCGTTCGGAAATTTGCGGCTGTAATATTTCATCTTATATAATACAACATTTCGGAAAGCCTGTCAAGCATTTCAAAACTATTTTAAATCTTTGCCCGCGCGCTATTGACAGTCCGACCCGTTTATGATAAACTTTTAATGTTAAACCGATTTATCACACATTCTGAAAAGAGGTCGGAAAATGAAAAAAACGATCGTTTCGCTCGGCGTTATCGCCGTTTTGCTTTTTTCTCTCGCCGCTCCGTTCAGCGCGGCGGCGATCAATCTGTCTTCCGAGATCGACGCTGTTCTCAATTATTATTCGTCGCGGCAGACCGTGATCGAAAACTGGGACGAGATCGTTGCGTTTGCGAGCGTAAACGCCGTCAAAGGTTCCGACCTGAAAGAGCCCGAACTCGATGAAAACGAGCCCGTAACACTGGCGCAATTCATTTTTTCCCGTCTTGCGCTCGGAATAAAGCCCTCCGACGCTTCTTCCGTCGGAGACCCTGTCGCGCTCCTTGCGTCGAAGCAGAAGGACGACGGCTCTTTTTATGAAAACGATCTCTTCTCCGACGTTCTCTGCGCTACGGCGCTCGAAGGCGCGCGGACTGCGGCGGGCGGCGACGGAACGGTCTATTCGGCAAAGCAAGCCGTCAGGCACATCTTATCCGCGCAAAACGAAAACGGAGCGTTTGCCCCCGACATGAAGACGCACGCGTTCTGCATGACATACCTTTCGGCTTTCACGGAAAACAACGCGGAAGTCACTCAGGCGCTCGACAAAGCGGCGAAATACATAGCGGAAGAATATAAGACCGCGGAAGCCGTCGGCGAAGCCTCGACCGAGGAAGTCGCATACGCGACGGCGGCGCTCGTCGATGCGGGCAAAGCAAAAACGCTCGAAGAATTCGCGTCTTACGGAGATCTTCCGTCCGTACTCGTTTCGCGGAAGAATGCGGACGGAACGTACAGAGCGTCGTCCGAAGAAGGCGAAGGCGTGAAATCCGCCGCCGTCGCCGCGATCACGGCATACGACGCGATCTCGGACGGAAAAAGCGTTTGGCGCAGTTTCACGGACTACGGCGGAGTGAACGAAAGCATGTGGGAAAAACTGAAATGGGTCGCGCTCGGCTTCGGAGTTCTCGTTCTGCTTTCGGTCATCTTCTGGCTCTATATTCTGTTCGGCAGAAAAAAATACAGAGACGATGAAAGCGGTGCTGTCGGACAGTAACGGCTCATCGCCGAAAGCATACGGTTTCGGCGGTCAAGACCGACGAAAAAAACGAAAACGGGCTTTTCGTCCGTTTTCAGCGCGAGGAGATATAAAAATGGAAAGAATAAAACTTTGGGACAGCGTTCCCGGAAGCGACGGAAGCGTTTCGCCCGAACAAACGCCCGAACTTCTTTACTTCCCCTGCGAAGGCGCGAAAAGCTGCGTTGCGGTTTTCCCCGGCGGCGGCTACGCTGCCCTCTGCGACGATTACGAGGGAACGGAGCTTGCGGAATGGTTCACGACCGTCGGCGTCGCCGCGTTCGTTTTGAGATACAGGGTTCTGCCGTATCATTATCCGTGCCAGATCGCAGACGCGCACCGCGCGATCCGTTATATCAGACATAACGCCGACCGTTTCGGAATAGACAAAGACAAGATCGGAGCGATGGGCTTTTCCGCGGGAGGGCATCTCGTCGCCGCAACAGCGACGGTCGCGCACGATCCGCTCGAAGCCCCGAACGATCCGATCGACGCGGAAAGCGCGAAACTGAACGCGCAGATCCTCTGCTACGCCGTTTCGACATTCTCGGAGTTTACTCATCGGGGAACGACGGAAAACTTTCTCGGAGACGGCGGAGAAGAACTGAAGCGCGCGTTCTCCCCCGAACTGAACGTGACGAAGGATTACACACCTCCCGCGTTCATCTGGCACACCTTTGCGGATCAACTTGTCGACGTCCGCAACGCGCTCGCGTATGCAGAGGCGTGCAAAGCGGCGGACGTGCCGTTCGAACTGCACGTTTTTCCGGAAGGCGTACACGGGCTCGGAACGGCGAAATCACAGCCCTGTTCGGCGGGACAGTGGCTCGGTCTGCTGAAAAACTGGCTGACTCTGATCGGTTTCCGCGAAGGTTAAAAACGAGCGGACATCACACAGACGTAACATATAAAACAGTATCACTTCAGATACAAACACAGCGGACGGAGCATAACTCCGTCCGCATTTTATGCAACAAAATCCCTGCCGCCGTACCGGAAGGGTAAAAATCGAAAGAGCGTCTGCGGAGGCAAACGCCGGCAGACGCTCAGTTCTTTTACGAATATGTTTTCACCCGAATATATTTTTTCCCGGGCGAATCACCCCGACAGATCTTTCTGCCGTCTTATCCGACCTTACGCAGCACAACGCCGTTTTTGATCAGTTCCTGCGAGCCGCCGTCGGCGTTTCCCGAAACGCGGACAAATCTCAAAGTCTCGGTTTCGGAGACGACTCCGACGGAGAGTTCGCCCAAAGTCAGATTTTCGCCGTCAAACGTGAATTTTACGGGACCTAAAAAAACGACCGTGCCGTCAGCGGCGGCTTTTCCGCCGAAAACGGAGGCTATCGCGTCGGCTGTCAGTCCTTTCGCGGCGGCTTCCGAACGCGAATCAGCGATCCTGTCGCAATACTCTTTCCACGTTTCTCCGTTCAGCATTTTTTCAAGGCTCTCGGCGGTCGTGCCCGTCAGCGAGGCGGCTTCTTCAAGTCCGAGATCGCCCATCGCGGTGAAGGTCGCGCGCAATATCTCTGCGTAGCCTTCCGCATACGCTTCGGGATAAAGACGTCCCGTCGCCGTTCCGTCATTCTCAAAGCGGAAGACCATGCTTCCGTAAAGTTTTTCGGCGGGCGCTCTGTCAAAGTTTCTTTCAAGCAGTTCCGAAAGAGCCGAGACGTCGGTTCCGCCCTCCGCCGTCAGTTTCGCGCAAAGCGCCGCGAGTTCTGTCGCCGTCAGTTCGGAAGCGTCGAGACGCCATTCGCCCGTCAGTTCCGCAGATCTGTCATCGGACGCGGCATTCACGGTTCCGTCCGCGCCGACCGTTCCGTCCGCATCTTCCCCTTTGCATGAGGTCAGACACAGCATGACGGCGGCGGCAAGTGCCGCGCAAAAAAATTTCATATATTTATTCATCGTTTTTTCCTTTCGCACGGAGAAGGTCGGATCGGGAACGCGGATCGCCGCCGCACGGGCGATATTGCGTTTTCCGACCGATTTTTGCGTAAACGCGACAGATTTTTCAAACCGTCCGCGACGAAAGTATACCACGAAACGCCGACGATGTCAACCCGAAACCGATCTCCGCGCTTTTTTCGGGTTGATTTTTTCCGTTCGGTATGATATACTGTAAAAGCAATCGGAACAAGAGGTGAAAACTGTGAAAAAGAGGCTTGTCGTCGGAATACTTGCGCACGTTGATGCCGGAAAGACGACGCTTTCGGAAGCGTTTTTATATACGGCGGGAAAACTGAGAAAACTCGGGCGCGTCGATCACGGCGACGCTTTTCTCGACACGGACGAGGTCGAACGCGAGCGGGGAATAACGATATATGCAAAAGAGGCGCGTTTTGAAGTCGGCGACACGGAGATCGTGCTTGCGGACACGCCGGGACACGTCGATTTTTCGGCGGAGACCGAACGGGTCTTGCAGGTTCTCGACTGCGCCGTTCTCGTTGTCAGCGCGACGGACGGAGTTCAGGCTCACACGCGGACGCTGTCAAAACTTCTCGACAGATACGGTGTTCCGACCTTCATTTTTGTCAACAAAACGGACTTGCCTTTCGCGGGCGAACAGGCGGTCGCGGACGGTATACGGAAAGATCTCGGAGAGAGCGCCGCGCCGTTTTTTTCGGGAGAGAACGAACGGACGAGAGCGGAAAGACTTGCTCTTTTTTCCGAAAAACTGCTTGAAAAATATACGGAAGACGGAACGACGGACGAGAGCGAACTGACACGGCTGATCTCAAAAAGAAAACTTATTCCCGTTTTTTTCGGCTCGGCAAGAACGGCGGACGGCGTGGGGGCATTTCTGAACGCGCTCGTATCGCTCGCCCCGAGACCGGTATACGACCCCGACATTTTCGGCGCGAGAATATTCAAGATAGCGCACGACGGAAATGTCAGACTGACATTTATGAAAATTACGGGCGGCGCGCTGAATGTGCGCGACGTTGTGAAATATGACGGCAAAACGGAAAAGGCGGCGCAGATAAGGCTTTATTCGGGCAACACTTTCAGGCAGACCGACCGAGCCGAAGCGGGAGATATATGCGCCGTCATCGGGCTGACCTCAACGCGCGCGGGTCAGGGGCTCGGCGCGGAAGAGGACGGGGAAAGCCCGACGCTCGAACCCGTTCTGACATACAGGGTCATTCTGCCCGAAAACTGCCCCGAACGGCTGTTTTTTCCGAAACTGACCGAGCTTTCGGAAGAAGATCCTTCCCTGCGACCGGTCTGGAACGAGGAATTGCAGGAACTCCAAGTCCGCCTTATGGGAGATGTACAGACGGAGATACTTACAAGAAAGATAAGGGACAGGTTCGGCGTCGAAGTCTCTTTCGGCGAAGGGCGTATCCTTTACAAAGAAACCGTCGCATCCGCTGTCGAAGGCGTCGGACATTTCGAGCCGTTGAGACATTACGCGGAGGTGCATCTGCTTATCGAACCTCTGCCGAGGGGCAGCGGGATCGTGACGGATTCCGTCTGTCCGACCGACGAACTCGCGTCGAACTGGCAAAATCTCGTCGATTCGGTTCTGAACGAAACGCAGTTGCGCGGAGTGCTTATCGGCGCGCCGCTGACAGACGTCAAAATAACGCTTCTGTCGGGCAGATCGCACCCGAAGCACACGGAGGGCGGGGACTTCCGCGAAGCGACTTTGCGCGCGTTGAGACAAGGACTGATGTGCGCGCGTTCGGTGCTGCTCGAACCGTATTACGCATACCGTCTGACAGTTCCTTCGACGGCGGCGGGCAGAGCGATACACGACCTGCAAATGCGCCGCGCGGAATTCAGACAGGAAGCGGGAGAAGAGGGCTTTTCCGTCTTTTCGGGACGCGCTCCCGTCGGAAGACTTGCGGGATACGCGCGCGAAGTCGCAACTTACAGCGGAGGAAACGGAAGTTTTTCATGCGTTTACGACGGCGACGATCCGTGTGAGAACACCGATGAAGTGATCGAAGCATACGGGTATAATGCGGAAGCGGACATGAATCTGCCGCCGCACTCCGTCTTCTGCGCCCACGGCGCGGGCTTTGTCGTTCCGTGGAACAAAGTCCGCGAATATATGCACCTGCCGGCGGCTTACAGACCGACGACTCCCCTGCCTTCCCCGCGCGCCGTCGCGAAAGCGCACCGCCTTTCGGACGCGCAGCTCGAAGCGATAATGGAGCGGACATACGGTCCGATGAAAAGGCGTTCGTATTCGGAAAAGCGTGTTCTGACCGCCGAAAGGACTTTTGAGCCGAGACCTGAAACGACAAAACTGATCGTGGACGGCTACAACGTCGTTTTTGCGTGGGACTTTCTTTCCGAGATCGCCGAAAGCGACCTCGATCACGCGCGCGACAAGCTTATCGACATTCTGAAAAATTACGCGGCATACACAAAGACGGACGTCACGGTCGTATTCGACGGCTACCGCGTTCCGTCCAACGCGGGAAGCGAAACGTCCGAGGGCGGCGTGACGGTCATTTACACGCCGCAGGGACAGACCGCCGACGCGTGTATGGAAAAACTGATGCACGGACCGGGACCCGACCGCACGCTCCGCGTCGTGACTTCGGACAGGCTCGTTCAGCTCGCGGCGATACATTCGGGAGTTTTCAGGCTCTCCGCCCGCGAGTTTCTCGAAGAGATCCGACGCATCGATGCCGAAATAACCGCGTTTATCAAAAAACTTGAAAAGGAGAACGCATAACAAACGTTCACGAATGCGGAACCTCCGCGAAAAACAGAAGACCGAACAGCCGCCCGGCGTTTTGCCGGACGGCTTTTTGCCGGGCATTTTTATGTCGTTCCGTTTCGTCCGAGAGAAATTCCGCGCGAGAAGTTCGGTTCTGGATTACCGAAAGAAGCTGTCATCTCCGCTGTCGGACACTGCGCGTACCGCGCGCGGGCTGACATAAATATGACTTATACAGTTCGCACAGCGTCCGTTGACTTGGGAGAAAAGATATGTTAAAATCAGAATGTTCAAAATTGAAATATTTTTCGGAACGGAGGATGTCGGATGAAAGAAGGAAATACAGGCGCAAAAGCCGCGAAAAGAGACAAAGAGGTGCCTGTCACGGCGGCAAAGCTGTTCGGCGGGACGAAGAAATTCATGGCGGCTTACGCAAGGGCCATGACGCCGCTGAGCGAAAGAACGGGACTGCCGACGCCGGCGATAGATATTATCCTTTTTCTTGCGAACAATCCGGGGTATGACACGGCGAAGGATATATGCAGGATAAGAGGCTTCAAGCCTGCGATCGTTTCGTTCCATATCGACAAATTGGTCGAAGAAGGCTTCATCGAGAGAAGGAGCGACCCGAAGGACAGGCGGAAATGCTGTCTTGTCTGCTCGGAAAAATCAGGCGAACTGATCGACGAAGGGCGGGAAATACAGGATCTTTTCGCGAAAAAACTGCTGAACGGGCTGACGGAAGAAGAAACGGAAATCATGAAACGGTGTATGGAAAAATTTGCAAACAATCTGAACGATATTCTCGAAAAAGGACTCGGAGGAGATAACGAATGATAAAACTGCTGAAAAATATGAGGCGGAGCGAGGTTCTGACGGCGTTGATGTGCGCGGTGCTCATCATCGGACAGATATATTTCGATCTCGCGCTTCCCGACTATATGACGGAACTGACCCTGCTGATAAAAACAGCGGGGAGCACGACTTCGCAGATCACCGTTGTCGGGTTAAAAATGCTCGGATGCACTTTGGCGAGCGCGGTGCTGGCGATTATGTGCGGATACCTTTCTGCGCAGACCGCGTCGGGGTTCAGCTATACGCTGAGAGAAAAGATATTCAACAGAGTTTCGGACATCGGAAAAGCGGAGATGCAGGATCTTTCCGTTCCGAGCCTTATAACGCGAACGACGAACGACGTCAATCAGATACAGATGATCGTTTCGATGGGCTTGCAGACGCTGATAAAATCGCCCGTCATGGCGGTCTGGGCGATCATAAAAATACTCGGAAAAAGCTGGGAGCTTTCGGCGGTCACGGCGGCATTCGTCGTCGTTATATGCTCGGCAATACTTGCGATCATGTCCGTATGCCTGCCGCGGTTCAGAAAAGTTCAGAGGCTGACGGATAAGATCAACAGAGCGGCGAGGGAGAATCTGACGGGGATCAATGTCGTTCACGCATTCAACGCGGAGGATTATCAGAACGCGAAGTTCGATGTCCCGAGCGCGGAAATGATGGGGCTGCAACTCAAAAACCAGCGTCTTTTCTCGTTTATGCAGCCGATAATGGGGCTCGGAATGAACGGTCTGGCGCTCGTTATATACTGGCTCGGCGCGGCGCTCGTGAACGCGATACCGCTGTCCGATCCGGCGGGAAGGCTCGAAATGTTCAGCGAGGTCATCGTTTTCAGCACATACGCGACGTTCGTCATAATGTCGTTCACGATGCTCACGATGATATTTATGCTTCTGCCGCAGGCGCAGGTCTCGGCGGAACGTATCAACGAGGTTCTCGACAAGCGCCCGTCGATCGTTTCGGGGAGCGTCAAAGAGTGCGGAGAAGTCGGAACGGTCGAATTCAGAAACGTGTCGTTCAAATATCCGAATGCGGCGGAAAACTCGCTTTCAAACATAAATTTCAGAATTGAAAAAGGACAGACGCTCGCGATAATCGGGGCGACGGGAAGCGGAAAATCGACGATGATCGGGCTTATCCCGAGGTTTTACGACGCGACGGAGGGAGAGGTGCTCGTTGACGGGGTGAATGTCAAAGATCTCGATCTCGACGCGCTTTACGACAGGATCGGCTATGTCACGCAGAAAGCCGTTCTGTTTTCGGGAACGGTCGGGGACAACATCTTTTTCGGGCAGAGCGCCGCGAAAAAGGACGATGAAAATCTCGCGCAGGCGATAGAGATCTCGCAGGCGAAAGAGTTTCTCGACAAGACGGATGACGGCGCGGAACACCGCATATCGCAACTCGGAAGAAATGTTTCGGGAGGTCAGAAGCAAAGGCTTTCGATCGCGAGAGCGCTTGCGAGAAGACCCGAGATACTCATTTTCGACGACTCGTTCTCGGCGCTCGATTACGCGACGGATGCAAAACTGCGCGCGGGGCTTGAAAAGAACCTTCCGGAAACGACGAAGATCATAGTCGCGCAGAGGATAGGAACTATCCGCAACGCGGACAGGATCATTGTTCTCGACAAGGGCGAAGAGGTCGGGAGCGGCACGCACGAAGAACTGATGAAGAGCTGCGAGATCTACCGTCAGATCGCGCGGTCACAACTCAGCGAAAAAGAACTCGGGCTGACAAACAGCGGAGAGGAGGCGGCTGTATGAGACCGATGCAGGGAGGAGCGAGGGCTCCGCTGACGGGCAAAAAAGGAACCGTGGCGGCGCTCGGAAAGACAGCCGCTTATGTCAAAGGCGGCGTCGGGGTCATCGCATTCGCGCTCGTTCTGGCGGCATTCGGGGCGATCCTGACGATAATCGGTCCGGATAAGATCGGTCAGATAACGGATCTGATGTCCGAAGGATTGGCGACGGGGATAGATCTCGCCGCGATCGCGAAGGTCGGGGTCGCGCTGATCGTCATTTACGGGCTGAGCGCGCTTTTCACATTCGTTCAGCATTATATAATGGCGACGGTCACGCTGAAAATGTCGTACCGTATGCGCGGCGAACTCTCGAAGAAGATCAACCGCGTTCCGCAGAAATATTTCAATATGCACTCGCAGGGCGATGTTCTGAGCCGCATAACAAACGACGTCTCGACTTTGCAGCAGGGGCTGACGAACGCTCTGCCGACGATCATTTCGGCTGTCGCGCAGTTCGTCGGTTGTCTTGTCATGATGTTCGTGACGGAATGGCGTCTGGCGCTCGTATCGCTCGTCATAACGGTCGGAGGGCTTTTCCTCGTCGTTTTCATAATGTCGCGTTCGCAGAAATACTTTACCGCGCATCAGGAAAATCTCGGAAAACTCAACGGCTATGTCGAAGAGATGTATTCGGGGCACGAGGTCGTCCGCATATCCCGCGCGAGAGACAGCATAAAAGAGAAGTTCAAGGGACTGAACAAAGCCGTTTACGACGCGAACAGAAGATCTCAGTTTCTGTCGGGGCTGATGCAGCCGCTGATGAACGTTGTCGGCAATATCGCGTACGTTGCGGTCTGCGTGTTCGGTTCGATACTCGTCATCAACGACCCGTCGGTCGGCTTCGGCGTCATCATCGCTTTCATCCTTTATGTTCGCCTTTTCACGACTCCGCTTGCCCAGATCGCGCAGGGGCTGACAAATATGCAGACGGCTTCCGCATCGGCGCACCGCGTTTTCGACTTTCTCGAGGAAGAGGAACTCGAAAACGAGGACGGCAAGCCCGCGTTTGAAAAAGACGTAAAGGGCGAGGTCGAATTCGATCATATCCGTTTCGGTTATCCCGACACTCCCGACAAAACGGTCATCAAGGATTTTTCCGCGAAAGTCGAGCCGGGACAGAAAGTCGCGATCGTCGGTCCCACGGGCGCGGGCAAAACGACGATGGTCAATCTGCTCATGCGCTTTTTCGAAACGAACGGCGGCGAAATAAGGATCGACGGAAAACCGATCTCGGAGATGAAAAGACAGAGCGTTCACGAGCTTTTCGGAATGGTCTTGCAGGACACATGGCTGTTCGAGGGAACCGTTCGGGAGAACCTTGTCTATAATATGAAAGATATAACCGACAGCGATCTCGAAAGGGTCTGCCGCGCTTGCGGGCTCGATAAATTCGTCCGCTCGCTTCCGCAGGGTTTCGACACCGTTCTTTCCGAGAGCGTCAGCATTTCGGCAGGACAGAAGCAGCTTATGACGATCGCCCGGGCGATGCTTCAAAACGCGCCCATGCTCATTCTCGACGAGGCGACGTCCTCCGTCGATACGCGCACGGAACTTCTGATCCAGCGTGCAATGGACGATCTGACGAAGGACAGAACATCGTTCGTTATCGCTCACCGCCTTTCGACGATCAAAAACGCCGACCTGATTCTTGTCATGAAGGACGGAGATGTTATCGAAAGCGGAAACCACGAAACGCTGATGAAGCAGAACGGGTTTTACGCGGAACTTTACAACAGCCAGTTCGCGAACTGAAAATCCCTCCGACGACGAAATAACCGATACAAAAGCAAAGATCTCCGCGAGAGCCGAAACGGGCTTCGCGGAGATGTTTTTTCATGTCTGCGCGCAGATCGCCAAACAGACTGTTGACAAGCGGAAGATTTTATGGTATTATAAGAAACAGATGTTGCGTATCACCTGTTATTCTTTGTTTTGAGGACAGATATAAAGATGCTCAAAGCGTTCCGAAGGGAGAAAAAGATGGAATATTCGATAAAAACGGAAGGGCTGACAAAAAAATACGGAAAGCTGACTGCGGTTGACGGATTGACGCTTGAAGTGCGCGAAGGAGAACTTTTCGCCCTGCTCGGGGTCAACGGCGCGGGAAAGACGACGACGGTCAAAATGCTTTCGTGCGTCGCGCGTCCCACCGGAGGAGACGCGCTGCTCGAAGGGAAAAGCATCGTGTCGGAAAAAGCAAAAGTCAAGGAACTGATCGGAGTCTCGCCGCAGGAATCGGCGGTCGCTCCGAATCTGACGGTCAGGGAAAACCTTGAAATGATCTGCGGAGTACACGGCTTTCCGAAGGAAAAAACAGCGCGAAAACTCGCGGAACTGTCGGAAAAATTCGGGCTCGGAGAAGTGATGAAGCGCAAGGCGGGAAAACTGTCGGGCGGCTGGCAGAGGCGGCTGAGTCTGGCGATGGCGCTGATAAGCGAGCCGAAGATACTCTTTCTCGACGAGCCGACGCTGGGGCTCGACGTTATAGCCCGAAGCGCGCTTTGGGACGCGATAAAGGAACTGAAAGGAAAAGTCACGACGGTGCTGACGACGCATTACATGGAGGAGGCGGAAGCGCTTTCCGACCGCGTAGGGATAATGAAGGGCGGGCGGCTTCTGACAGTCGGAACGCCCGACGAAATAAAAAAAGCGGCGGGAACGGAAAAATTCGAGGACGCGTTCATCACGTTCGTTAAGGAGGCAGCAAGATGAAAACTCTCGTTTTTGCGAAAAGGACGGCGAAAGAGATCGTTCGCGATCCGATAAACCTTTTCTTCGGGCTCGGTTTTCCGCTCATACTGCTTTTGCTTCTCAGCGCGATACAGGCGAACATTCCCGTTTCGCTGTTTGAGCTTGAACGGCTGACGCCCGGAATAACGGTCTTCGGACTTTCGTTTCTGACGCTTTTTTCGGGAATGCTGATCTCGAAAGACAGGGAGAGCGCTTTTTTGCAGAGGCTTTACACGACGCCGCTGCGAGCGTCGGATTTCATTTTCGGATACGTCCTTCCCATGCTCCCGATCGCCTGCGCGCAGACGCTGATATGCTATCTCGTCGCTTTTGCGCTCGGTCTGAAACCGACTGTCGGCGTCGCTTACGCGGTCATATCCGTCATCCCCGTTTCACTGTTTTTCATCGCGCTCGGGCTGCTCTGCGGGTGCGCGCTCGGCTCAAAGCAGGTCGGCGGGTTATGCGGCGCGCTCGTCACAAATCTGACGGCGTGGCTGTCGGGCGTTTGGTTCGATCTCGAACTTGTTCCCGCGCTTAAAAAGATCGCGGATCTCCTGCCGTTCGTGCATGCGGTCAAACTCGAACAGGGGCTTCTGAACGGCGAGTTTTCGGGACTTCTCCCCCACGCGCTGTGGGTCGCGGGCTACGCGCTCGTCCTCTGCGCCGCCGCGGTCGCGCTCTTCACTCGCAAGATGAAAGATCAATAAAACATCCTCCCGCCGCGATCGCGGAAGAGAAAAGGAGCAAACGCGCCGTTTTTTCAAAAAACTATTGAAAAAACGGCGCGTATATGGTAAACTGTAAGAAAGAACGCCGAAGCGGAAAACGGGAGAAACGGAAATAAGCCCGAAAGCAGACATATCCGAACCGGCGCTCTTGCGGAATATGCGCCGAAACGCGCGCTGAAAAAAAACGGACAAAAGATCTCCGCGGACGGGAAAAAATGCGGAGATAAGCGGAAAAGGAGCAAATCATGACATTTTTAATCATCGGGATCATCGCTTTCGCCGCGGCGTTATTCGCGCTCGGTTTCTGCAAAGACGGGGACGGTTTCAAATGGAGAAAGAATAAAAAGCAGTTTATTTCCGTTCTTGCGCTTCTGATCATTCTCTTCGGATGCACCGCCTCCGTTCCGACGGGACACACAGGGGTCGTGACGACATTCGGACGCGTTGAAAACTTCACGCTCGAAGCGGGATTTCACTTCAAGCTTCCCTGGCAGCAAGTCGTCAACATGGACAACCGAACGCAGAAAGCGTCCGTCAATCTGACATGTTTTTCGAGCGACATCCAGGAAGTGACAATGGTATATTCGATCAACTTCCAGATCGAAAAATCGAACGCGCAGACGATATATAAGACGATAGGCACGGGTTATTACGACACCATCGTCGCGCCCAGAATAGAAGAAGCGGTCAAGTCCGTCGCGGCGCAGTATACCGCCGAAGGGCTCGTTTCGCACAGAGACGAAATGGGCGATAAAATTAAAGAAAAACTCATCGCCGAACTGCGCGAGTACAACATCGAACTCGTGAACACGGCGATCGAGAACCTCGACTTCACGGATGAATTCACGGATGCGGTCGAGGCGAAGCAGGTCGCGGAGCAGAACAAGATAAAGGCAAAGACCGAAGCGGAGCAAAGGGTCATCGAGGCAGAAGCCGCGGCGGAGGTCAAGAAGGTCGAAGCACAGGCTCAGGCGGAGGCGGAACTGATCGAAGCGGAAGCGACCGCGGAAGCGAACCGGCTTCTTTCCGAGTCTCTGACGGCGGAGGTTCTGAAAAACAAATTCTATGAAAAATGGAACGGCGTTCTGCCGAGCGTCATGGGAAACAACTCCGTCATCACGGATATATCGGGGGATTGAGCACAGAACGATGAAAGAGACGAACGAAAAGCTTTTTGAATACATAAAAGCCTGTCCGACCGCGTATCAGGCGGCGGAGCATACGGCAAAAATACTTGAAAGCGCGGGTTATACGCGTCTTTGCGAAGGCGAAACATGGCATCTCGAAGCGGGGAAAGGCTATTTTGTGACCCGCAACGGTTCGTCGCTGATCGCGTTCCGTATTCCCGAGGGAGACTTCACGGGATTCATGATGACGGCGGCGCATCTCGACTCTCCGTGCTTCAAGATCAAGGAAAACGACAGGCTCGGCGACGAAAATTACGTCAGACTGTCCGTCGAGGGTTACGGCGGAATGATCCGCTCAACATGGACGGACAGACCGCTCTCGGTCGCGGGCAGGCTCATTGTCAGAACCGCCGACGGAGTGAAAACGGCGGGAGTCGATCTGAAAAGACCCGTTGCGATCATACCGAACGTTGCGATCCACATGGACAGAACGGTGAACGACTCGAAAGGCTACAACACGGCGGTCGATATGCTTCCGCTGTATTCGCTCGCGGGAGCCGAGGATATTTCTCTGCGCGCAAGGCTTGCCGAAGCGGCGGGAGTTGATGAGAAGGACATTCTCGCGACGGATGTTTCGGTCTACAATCCGCAGGACGGAGAGGAATTCGGCGGACTTATATGCGCGCCGAGGCTCGACGACCTTCAATGCGCGTTTGCGTCTCTGACGGCTTTTCTCAAAGCGGAAAAGGGCGCGGGGCTTCCCGTTTGCTGTCTGTTCGACAACGAAGAGGTCGGCAGCAGGACGAAGCAGGGCGCGGCTTCGACGTTCCTTTCGGACACACTTGAAAGAATCTGCGAAGCGATCGGAAAAAGCGGAGATATTCGCGAAAAACTCGCGTCGGGTTTTCTCGTTTCGTGCGACAACGCGCACGCGGCGCACCCCAACCATCCCGAATACTCCGACAGGAACCACACCGTCAGAATGAACGGCGGCATCGTCATAAAATACAACGCAAATCAGAACTATACGACCGACGCGGTCTCTGCGGCGATCTTCGGAACTTTCTGCGAGCGCGCGGGAGTGAAGACACAGCCGTACGCGAACCGCGCCGATATGCCGGGAGGCTCTACGCTCGGAAACATCGCGAACACGCGCGTTTCGCTGAACACGGTCGATATAGGGCTGGCACAGCTCGCGATGCATTCCGCATACGAAACGGCGGGCGCGGACGATACCGACGCGATGATCAAAGCGCTCTCTGCGTTCTTCGGCGGCAGCATTGAAATGAAAAAGGACGGGGAATACTCCGTCGGATAAAAAACCGCTTCCGAGGCGGGAAGAGGATAAAGACACGGGGAGAGACGGATTTCGTCTCTCCCCTTTTATATTGCGCACCGTAACGGGAGCGCGCGGATCTCATATAATATTACTGAATATCATATCGGAGGTGATCTGTTTGAACAAAAACAGATACGGGAAAAATATGTTTGCGATCCGGGATCGCGGAGCGGAGCCGATCGCCGTGAACATTGACAGAGCCGCGAAGGTCAATCCGTTTTTCAGAACCGCGCTGTGGACGGGAGATCACTTGCAGGTAACGCTCATGAGCATTCCCGTCGGAGGAGATATCGGGCTTGAAATGCATCCCGATCACGATCAGTTTCTGAGGATCGAAAGCGGGTTTGCGCACGTGATGATGGGCAGAGATAAAAACTGTCGGGATATGCGGCGGAACGTCAACAGAGATTTTGCGGTCATCGTGCCGGCGGGAGCATGGCACAACATCGTCAATATCGGAAAAGTTCCGCTGAAAATCTACTCGGTCTACGCGCCGCCGAAGCATCCGTTCGGAACGGTTCACGGAACAAAGGCGGAAGCGGAAAAAGCGGAAGGACACTGACGCGCAAAAACAGCCGTTCGGGGAGAAAGTCCCGATCGGCTGTTTAACGGTTTTCGGTTTTTTCCGTCCGTATATAACGACGCCCGAACAGCGGTTTCGGAGCGGACGAAAAGCGGAATGCGCCGCAAACGGAATTTCATGCCGCGGAGCGTTTCAGCGCGGGCGGTTACGTTTACTGCCCGGATGGTGCTCGTAAATGGATTCGAGCAGATCGTCGGGAATGTCCGAGACTTCTCCGATCTGCTTCGCGTATGAATATATCTTCATGACTTCCTCCGCCGCTTCGACGAGTTTGACGGCGTCTTCGAGCGTTCTTCCGACAGAAACAACGCCGTGATTTCCCAAAAGCACGAGGTCGTTGTCTTTCAGCGCGTCGCGAAGCCCGTCCGCGATATGGGGCGTCGCCGCCTCGCCGTAAGGGATGCACGGAATTTTTTCTCCGAACAGGATCGCAAAGGAAGACGAGCATTTCAGTTCGATGTCCTTGCCGCAATACGCATAAGCGGTCAGGTACGGAGAATGGATATGCGCGACCGCGTTGCAGGTCGGACGCGCGTTCAGCGCCTCAACGTGCAGAATATACTCGCTCGAACGGGGCAAGGTTCCCTCGATCTGCTCCCCGTTCAGCATGACCGCGATCTTGCTCCCGTCAAGAAAACGCTTTCGCGTTCCCGACGGAGTCAGATAAAGTTTCCCCGTCTCGCGATCAAGGATCGAAAGGTTTCCCTCCACGGAGTTGACAAGTCCCTTTTCGTCGAGGATCTTCGCATAAGTCACGATCTCTTGTTTGATCTCTTCGCCGCTTTTTCCCATGTTCTTTTCCTCCGATGAAATTTATTTACGTTTTTATCATATCACTTTCGCGGACGGATTTCAACGGAGTTTACAATATTCCCGAAAAACAAAAACGGAGCGAACCGAAAAGTTCGCTCCGAATTTTTACTGCGGGATAAATTACTTGAGTTCGATAACCGCGCCGGCAGCTTCGAGAGTGGCTTTCATAGCCTCTGCATCTGCGTAAGGAACGTTCTCCTTAACAGCCTTGGGAGCAGCGTCAACGATCTCTTTGGACTCTTTAAGTCCGAGACCGGTGATCTCTTTAACGGCTTTGATAACAGCCATCTTGTTAGCGCCGACTTCCTTAAGGATTACGGAAGCCTCGGTCTTTTCCTCGGCAGCGGGAGCAGCCTCGGCAGCACCGCCCGCAACAACCGCAACCTGAGCGGCGGCGGAAACGCCGAATTCCTCTTCAAGAGCCTTTACAAGCTCGTTGAGTTCAAGAACAGTAAGAGTTTTGATCTCTTCGATCATATTGGTGATCTTTTCACTTGCCATTTTAATTTTCCTCCGATAATAATTATTTTTCTCGCACTTAAAAACGCCGTGCGGAGCGTCGGGCGTTAAAACTCAGCCCGCAGAGCGCGTCGGGACCGTCGGATCCCTACGCAACGGATAAGACACGCTTATTCCGCGGCGGCTTCCGCAGCGGGAGCCTCTGCGCCTTCGCTCTTCTTGTCGGCGATAGCCTGAAGGGCGATCGCAAGACCCTGAAGCGGAGAAAGGATGCAGTAGAGTGTTTTGGAAATAAGATCTTCCTTCGAGGGAACCTTCGAAAGAGCGATAACGTCCTCAACGGGAACGACTTTGCCTTCGATGAAACCGCCTTTGACGGAGATCTTGTCACCGTGTTCTTTTGCGAATTTGCAGATAACCTTTGCGGGAGCGACAACGTCTTCGCCTGCGAGAGCGAGAGAAGTCGTTCCTTTCAGGACATCGTCAAGTCCCTCGTAACCTGCTTCTTTAAGTGCGAATCCGGTCAGGGTGTTCTTAACGACCGCGTATTCAACGCCTGCCGCGCGGAGCGCCTTTCTCAGTTCGGTATCCTCCGCAACGGTAAGACCCTTGTAATCAACAAGGACGCCGGTTCCGGAAGTTTTGATCTTCTCGGCAAGAGCCGCGACGATCGCTTTCTTTTCGCTTAAAACCTTTTCACTGGGCATTCGGATTTTTCACCTCCCAAAAAAATAACTCTTTCATTCCCAAGAACTGAAAGAGCGACATATAAAACAAAAGAAGTATTCGTTTTTACGCCTCGACAGGATTTACGCGGAAAGACCGCACCTGTTGTCTCAGGAACAGATGAAGTATACCACAAATCCCGCGAAGTGTCAAGTCCGATCGTCAAAAACGCGCTTTTTGTCACGGAATATTCATATTTTTCAACAGTCTTTCGCCCGATTCCCGCCCGACAGACCGCTAACGGATGTTTTTTTTACGGCAAAAGCGACCGCGCCGATATTGAGCCCGAGGATCTTATCCGTATCCTCGCTCTTTGCGGACAGAAGGATGACGGGTATGTTGCTCGTTTTTCGCAGTTCCGAGACAAAGCTTATCCCGTCCCTGACAGGCATCATAATGTCAGTAAGCACGAGATGTATATCCTCGTTTTTGACAAGCGCGAGCGCCTCGGCTCCGTCATAAGCCTCAAAAATTGTATACGAGGGGTCGGAGAGATATATTTTCAAAGCGTTGACGATGTCTTTTTCATCGTCGCATATCAGAATGTTATACATGACGGTTCCCCTTTTTCTTTTCTCGGAACGATTATATCATAAAAAACCTTAAAATGGAAGCGGGGCGGGATTAAGTTTTTATTAAAAACCGACGCCGAAGCGGTAAAAACGCTTCGGCGCAAATAAAATATTCCTTTTTTCGGCATTACGGGCATGAGACAGACGCGAAAACTCCGCGCATAAAAAAAGTCTCTTCCCGAAAAAGCCGCGTCAGCACCCGCGATGAGGGCAGCAGCAGCACGATATGAGATTGAGAAGCGTATATCCGAGACAGCAGCTGCGCGCGCCCGAACACGGATCGGCATATTCGGCGTTGCGCTGCGAATAGACCTGTCCGCCCTGTTGCATACGTTCAAGCACCTGCGCGTATTCGGCGTTTGTCGGGTCAAGACGGCACGCCTCGCGGATATGCGTCAGCGCGACGGTCTTGTTTCCGAGGTTGTAATTGGCGACCGCGCTGATAAAATACCACTCTCCGTCGCGTTCGCCGACAGAGGCAAGCAAATTGAGCGCTTCGCGGTAATAACCGGAATTCAGATACATTTTCGCGGCTTCCATGGGGCTCATCCGGGCTGAACCGCCGAACGGATTCCATGTCGTGTAACCGCCGCCGTATCCGCCGCCGTAACTTTCCGAGCCGCCGTAGCCCGCCGCGCCCGATGAAGACGAAACGTCGCCGTTTTTGATCTGCTCGTAAGCGGCGTTGATCTCACTCATCTTTTTCGCGGCTTCCTTATCGTTCGGGTTCAGGTCGGGATGGTATTTTTTCGCCAGCTTGCGGTAAGCCTTCGTGACCTCTTCATCCGACGCTCCCGGAGAAAGTCCGAGCACCTTGTAGGGATCCTGATTCATTCTTTAATCTCTTTTTTCGTTAATTTTATTCTTCGGAACAGATTATTCTTGTCTCATTACGGCGCGCAAAGGCTTGCTTTGCGCGTTTTGCTCCGTCCGACGCCTGTCCGCGCGCTCTTATCAGTAGTATATGCGATAAGGGCGGCGATGTCAACACTTTTTCGGATATTTCCGTAAATGCGGCACATTTTTTTTGATTTCAAAAGGCGGAGAACCCCAAAACGGGATCCTCCGCCGCACATTATTCGGTTAAAGAACGGGAACACGGACGCCGCAGGTCAAAAGCCCGAAAACGTCTGTTTCCCCCGTCGGGAAGTCATGCAATGGAGCTGACCTTGCCCGCGACGAAATAGAAGAGCGTCATGGCGTCTTCTATATCAATGTTCCCGTCGCCGTTCAGATCGCCGAGATATACATTTTCGATCGCATCTTTTTCGGCAACATGATAGAAAATGAGCATAGCGTCCGCGATATCGACGAAACCGTCACAGTTCACGTCGCCGAGAGCCGCGATGATCTCGGGGGTGCAGTAATCGAGAGCGACCCAACCGCTCAGAGTCTTGCCCCAAAGATAAGAAAGATCGGCAGAATAGATCTCCGAGATCCGTATTTCCGTTCCGGGCGGAAACGAATCGAGTTTTGCGAACACCGTTCCGGGACCGGAGCGGATATTGAGAGGATATTTGTCCTTGACCTGCCATATCTCGTCGGTCGCGACGGACACGCCCGCAGTGACGGACGCGGAATCGGTATTTCCGCTCTTGTCAACGACATACACGGTCGTCGTAAATTTGCCCTTATAATCGCCGAAAGCGGTCGCGTCAACCGTGAATGTGACCTCGGAACCGTTCAGGGTCAGAGGCAGAGTGACACTCTTTGTGCCCGCGGTCGTGACGGCGTACATCTCGGAAACGAACTCCTCGCCGCCGACCGTGCAGGTCAGCGAATAGCTGTCGGTCGTGACGTCCGCAAGTTTGACGGATTTGATATCGGCTGTCGCTTCGACCGCGCTCGGACAGTAAAGTCTGCCCGATATATAGTTACTGTATCTCAGGGTAATCCAGCCCTTGTCGGTCTTTCCCCAGAGTAACGGAGACTGACCGGACATCTCTTTTTTCTCGGTTATCGTAACCTTTGTGCCCTTCGTGTAACTTCCGATAACGGTCGTTCCCTCCGTACCGGGAGCGGTGCGGATATTGGTCGAAGCATTCGCGACGACCCATTCCTCGCTGTCGGTCAGGGTCAACGTTCCGAGATCGACCTCATTTTTGCAGAAATTGTAAAGATCGACGTATCTCTTCGGCGGGTTGCCGTTGTTGAAATACAATGCGGTCTTATACAGATGTTCAAGGGTTATATCCCTGTAACTTCCCGCGAATTTTGCCGCTCTGTGGATCCAGTTGGACCCGACGGTTTCGCCCCTGTTGAACAGATCGCAGACAAAGATGATCGCATAAGGATCGGTCATTCCCTGCTGATAGCAGTTCTGAATGTAGGTGTAAACGGTGTACTTGGCGTAATCGTCCTGTCCCTGTCTTCCGATCGGAGATGAAAGATAGGCAGAGAGTTTTGACGCCTCGTCGGCGGTAACGCTTCTCGTGCTCCATTTCGTGGACGGATTAACGATCTCGTTGTAAAGCGCGTTTCCGAGAATGCTCCGCGCATTTGCTTCCGTGTCCGTGTTGATGATGAACCTGAGCAATATGAGCGCGTTATCCGCGTGCCACTGCAATTTTCCGACGCTTACCGCGCCGCTGTCATTTCTTGAAACTGAGCCGTAGTTTCCTTCACTTTCGCTGATCTGATGAGCGGCGGCGGCGATCATCGCATCGATCTCCGCACCGTAACTTTTCGCATCAGACACGACCGTGATGGTCGCAAACAGAGAAACAGCCGTAATAACGGCAAGAAAGAAGGAAAGAACGCTTTTGGTCTTCCGCATAAAAAATTGTCCTCCTGTAAATACCGATAACCGCGGTATTTTCAAACTCGGAAAAACCGGCTCGGAAAAAAGAGCGATTTTTCTTCGTTTACACGGCGAAGAACAGGGCAAAAAACACCCGATTTTCTCCTCCGTTCAGGTTTGGGATCTAACCCCAAAAACCCGTTATTTTCCTTTCTTGAATCGCCGTTCTCTTTCGGCAATTCGCCCATATAATAACACATTTTGAGCGATTTGTCAAATGTTTTTTTGAAAAAGTGGTTTACGGGTGGAGTGAAAATGCCTGTTTTAAGGGATTTTTTGAGGGTCTATGGCGTGAAAATACTCAGAAATGTCACATATCAAACCGAGGTTAAAACCAGTTTATGCACATTTTCGGAGAGTTATTCACACAGCAAAAACATCCGCCGCGAAAGCGTGTGAAAACGGGGCGGGGGACGGGTCAAAAACGGAGCGAAAAAAGGGACGGAAAACGGGAGTGAAAAAGGAATGGAGACCGGGGCGCGAAACGGGGTTGCAGGACGGACGGAAAAGGGGCAAAAAAGGGAACGGAAAACGGGGAGCGAAAACGGACGGGAAACGGGAGTGAAAATCGGCGCGGAACAGAGGCGAAACGGAGCAAAAAGCGGGCACGACAAAACGGCGGGGCGTTCCGAAAAATGTTATGCGGGGAAACGCTTTCGGACATGCTCGGGCGCGGAAAGCGGATATTTCCGACAGACGGAAAGCGGAAACGAGTGCGAATCGCGCCGAAACCGTGCAGAAATGTACGATCGGAATATCGGGTGCGCCGCAACGGTATAAAAGTCTCGGAGATCGCCTTTTCACATCATAAAAACGGCGCAGAAGGCGAAACCGACCGCGAGGGAGACGAAATCAAACGGAGAAACGGCAAAAATAAGGGAATACGGCGGCAGAGGGCGAAAAACGGCGGGAAAACCGACTTGCGAACGCCTGCCGGCGTCTGCGAAGAAAAAGGCACGCGCCCGCGTATATATAATTATGGTAATCAATCCGTGCAAAGCGGTCGGAACGGGTGCTGATGAGGCTTGTATATGCGAAATAAAGGCGATGAACGGCGGGAGTGAGGCGATGCGGCGACGGAATGCTGAACAGCGGCGGGCGTGCCGAAAAATTCTCCCATGATTTACATAATTTACAAATCGTTCACACTTTTCCTATTGCAAAAAACAGAAATCGTGCTATAATATACACAGTGATTAGCACTCAGGGTTAAAGAGTGCTAAAACGTTAAACAGTTATCAATTATCTGATTGGAGGTATTTTTATGAATATCAAACCGTTGGCAGACAGAGTAGTCGTCAAAGTCGCGGAAGCGGAGGAAACGACGAAGGGCGGAATCATTCTTACCGGTTCCGCGAAAGAGAAGCCGCAGTTTGCGGAAGTTGTTGCGGTGGGTCCCGGAGGAGACGTTGACGGAAAAGAAGTCAAGATGCACGTTAAGGTCGGCGACAAAGTCATCACCTCGAAGTATTCGGGAACGGACGTCAAGATCGACGACAACGAGTACACCATCGTCAAGCAGAGCGACATCCTTGCGATCGTCGAATAAGCGGCGATAATTTCCGAAAAGCCGTCAGGAATACGGACGGCGGCAAACTACGAAACGAAAGAGGAGATAAATCATGGCAAAGAAGATCATTTACGGTGAAGATGCGAGAAAAGCTCTTCAAGCGGGCGTTGACAAGCTCGCGGACACGGTCAAGATCACGCTCGGTCCCAAAGGCAGAAACGTTGTTCTTGACAAGAAATTCGGTTCTCCGCTCGTGACAAACGACGGTGTTACGATCGCGAAGGAGATCGAACTCGAAGACGAATACGAAAACATGGGCGCGCAGATGATAAAGGAAGTCGCGACAAAGACGAACGACGCGGCGGGCGACGGAACAACGACCGCTACCCTGCTGGCGCAGGCTCTCGTTAAAGAGGGAATGAAGAACATCGCGGCGGGCGCGAACCCGATGATCGTTAAAAAAGGTATGCAGAAAGCCGTTAACGCGGCTGTCACGGAGATCAGGAAGAACGCGAAGAAGGTCAAGGGCAGCGCGGACATCGCAAGAGTTGCGACCGTTTCCTCCGCGGACGAGTTCGTCGGCAAACTGATCGCGGAAGCGATGGAAAAGGTTTCTTCCGACGGCGTTATCACGATCGAGGAGTCCAAAACGGCGGAGACTTATTCCGAAGTCGTTGAAGGCATGATGTTCGACAGAGGATATATCACCCCCTACATGGTTACCGATACCGACAAGATGGAAGCGGTCATCGACGACGCTTACATTCTCATAACCGACAAGAAGATCTCGAACATCCAGGAGGTCCTTCCCCTGCTCGAACAGATCGTTCAGTCGGGCAAGAAACTTGTCATCATCGCCGAGGATATCGAGGGCGAGGCTCTTTCGACGCTGATCGTCAACAAACTCAGAGGCACGTTCACCTGCGTTGCGGTCAAAGCGCCCGGCTTCGGTGACAGAAGAAAAGAAATGCTCAGAGATATCGCCGTTCTCACGGGCGGAACCGTTATCAGCGAGGAACTCGGTCTCGAACTGAAAGAGACGACGCTGGATCAACTCGGCAGAGCGGGTCAGGTCAAGGTTACGAAAGAGAACACGATCATCGTCAACGGCATGGGCGACAAAGACGCCATCGCAGGCAGGATCAAGGAGATCAGAGCCGCGATAGACGCGACCTCTTCCGACTATGACAAAGAAAAACTTCAGGAAAGACTTGCGAAACTCAGCGGCGGTGTCGGCGTTATCAAAGTCGGCGCGGCGACCGAGATCGAGATGAAGGACAAGAAACTGCGTATCGAGGACGCTCTTTCCGCCACGAAAGCCGCTGTTGAAGAAGGTATCGTAGCGGGCGGCGGCACGGCGTTCATCGGAGCGATGAGCGCGGTTGAAAAACTGATCGAGACGCTCGACGGCGACGAAAAGACAGGCGCGAGAATAGTTCTCAAAGGTCTTGAAGCGCCCGTTCTTCAGATCGCGGCAAACGCGGGTCTCGAAGGCGCGGTCATCATCGACAAGGTCAAGAATTCCGAGAAGAACATCGGCTTCGACGCTTACAACGAGAAATATGTCGATATGTTCAAAGCGGGCATCGTAGACCCCGCAAAAGTAACGCGTTCCGCGCTCGAAAACGCGGCGAGCGTCGCTTCGATGATACTGACGACCGAAAGCCTCGTTGCGGACATCAAAGAGCCCGCACCGGCAGTTCCCGCGAATGCGGGCGGAATGGACGGAATGTATTGATCTGTCCCCGACAATTCAAGATCTTCAAAGCCTTCGCGGAGAGATCCGCGGAGGCTTTTCGCGTGAAAGGAACACTTAAATCTCTAAAACACCGCAGCCGTAAAACAGCGTTCTTTGTGTGATTTTCGGCGTTTTTCAGCATAAAAGCGGTGCTTTCGAGGCCTCCCGTAAGTTGACAAAACGCATAAGAAATGTTATAATATCTATCCAAGAGTGCATAGTATAACTGTCAAGGAGAAAGATGATGAAAAAACTGTTACCGATAGTATTGTCTGCTCTTATGCTGACCGGGTGCGCCGCGGCGGGCAATCAGGCAAATTCTTACCGCCGGATCAGTACTGATGAGGCGGTTGCCATGATGAAGCGTGAAAACGGATATATTATTCTTGACGTGCGCACGCCCGAGGAATTTGCCGAAAAGCATATCCCGAACGCCATCAACGTTCCCAATGAAAATATCGGCACGGACGGGATTTCCGAACTGCCCGACAGGGATCAGCTCATTATGGTGTACTGCCGCAGCGGTCGGCGCAGTAAAGAGGCGGCGAAAAAGTTGGTAAAACTCGGCTATACGAATATCGTGGAGTTCGGCGGCATCATCGACTGGAAGGGCGAGACCGTGAGCGGAGGATGACTGTCGCAGTGCAATATTTGCACAGCAGGAAGCAAAAAATAAGGTCAGCGTATGAGATATAGAGAAGATAAAATAAAATCGGAGGTTCTTTTGAACCTCCGATTTTGGTCTGAATGACACGGATTGAAAGAGCGGACTCTGCCAAGAAAGCAGAAAAGCACCGCAACCGTCGGAGAGGACCGGGAAAACGCGGCGGGGAAATATTACACAAAAATTTCGGAAACTGCACTTTTCAAATCATTTAATATATGCTATAATATATATAATTATAATGGCTGATTATCGCCGCGGCTAAGCAAAAAGAAGCGAAGACACGGAAAACGGAAACCCGGAGCGGGCGGCGAGAGTCCGATGACGGAACAGTTCGGTTATTCGGAATTGCGGAAACGCTCCCCGAAGCGCGGTTCGCGCGGGAGAAAAACTTGAAAAGAGAACAGAAAGACAAATTCAAAAAAATTCTTTTTCCTGCGATCACCGCCGCGGCAGTCACCGTCTCGGCGCTTATAGCCGTTTTCGCGCCCGCCGCGTCATGGCTTTTGCTGATACTTATGCCGACGGCTTCGGTCTTTCTCGCGGCGACGGTCGCGATCAACAAAAATCCGCTGACGGCACTGATCTTCATCGGTCTTTTCTTTGCGCTGACGCTGCTTTTCAAAAGATTCGCCTCGACGCTGTTGCTTTATATGATGTTCGCTCCGATAGGCGTTGTCACGGGGATCGCGTTCCGAAAGAAAAAAACGGTCAACGCGTCGGTTCTCGTCTCTGCTATCGTGACGCTGATATTCGGGATAGGCGTTTTCTGCACGTTTGCTTACGAAGGGCATCTGACCTTCGACACGGCGCACGTCACGGAGCCGATAAGACAGACGATCTCCGAAGCGGCGGAGGAGACCGCGAACGTGATCTTCGAGCGCGGGCAGGACACCGTTTCGATCTACGAGAAGATCAACGGGATAACCCTCACGAACGAAGAATTCCGAAACATAAAGATCGAATTTGCTTCGGACATAAAAGATACGATCATCTTAAATCTTCCGCTTGCGGTCGGGAGCCTGTTCCTGCTGACGGCGGCGTTGTCGTATTTTCTGACAAAATGCCTTTTGAAGCGTTCGACATATCCCGTCGGGTTCGCGACGGGGTTTTCCGAGGTGAGGGTCAGCAAAACGGGCACGGGGCTTTACGTTCTCGCCTCGCTGGTCATATTTTTCAGCGGGGTCGCAAGCGTTTCCGAGATGATCTCCGACCGTCCGTGGGCGTTCGCCGTATATATTTTTGAAACGCTTCTGTCATACACGCTTGCTTTCGCGGGACTTTCGGTCTTTGTTTTTCTTCTCAAAAACAAAGGTTTTCCGCGTAAATACAAAACCGTTCTTATAGTTGCGACGGCTGTCGGGTTCGTTCTGTTCCGGGTATCGGTTTTCACGCTTATCGGAATGCTCGACAGTTTCCGGGACCTGCGAAGGCTCGGAGGAGAAGGAGTCTGAATGAAAAAAATAAAGATATTGCACGCTATAATCGCCAGACTGCACTATATACCGCTCGCGATCTTCGCGATTTGTTCAAACCTCGTTTCGGACGCGCTGATATTCCGCATACTGCTTATTGCGTCGTTCGTATACGTCGTTGCTTACGAACTGTATACGGCGATCGCGAAAAGAGACGCGAGAAGTCTTTCGGAGAGTTTTATCGAGATCCTCGATTTCAACTCTCAGGAGCGGCTTATGGCGTTTCCCCTGCCCGTTGTTCTGGCGGACAGAAACGGAGAAGTTATCTGGTATAACGACCCGTTCATAAAGGTGACGGACGGAGCCGATCTTTCAAAATTCGTATCGGTCTTCGACCTGAACAGGGATATATTCTCAAAACGTACCCTCAAGGTCTCGTTCGCGTCGAAATATTTCACCGTTATAACGGATAAATGCACGATCAGAGGCAGAGAACTCGCAGTTCTTTACTTCTTTGACATAACCGATTACCAGCAGTTGCAGATCAAATACAACCAGCAAAGACCCGTTATCGCGCATATTCTCGTTGACAACTACGACGAGTTGTTCCAGATCTCGAAGGAGAGCGAAAAATCGACGGCGATGGCGGTCATCGACAACGCGCTGACGGAATGGGCGCAGTCGGTCGGAGGAATTATAAGAAAGACCGAAAAGGACAGTTATCTGTTCATTTTCAGAAACGAATATATCAAACAGTTCACGGAGTCGCGTTTCGACATTCTCGACAGGATAAGAAATCTTCAGATCGCGACCTCGACACAGCCGACGATCTCGATCGGCGTGGGCTTCGGCGGCGCTACGTTCGCGGAAAACGAGGAACACGCGCGTCTCGCGCTCGACATGGCTCTCAGCCGCGGCGGTGACCAGGCGGCGATGCATTCCTCGAAGGGCTTTGAGTTCTTCGGCGGGCTGAGCAAGGGCGTTGAAAAGAGAACGAAGATCAAGTCCAGAGTCGTTGCGTCAGAAATGAAAACGCTGTTCAAAAAGGTCGACACGGTTCTCGTCATGGGACATCAGTTCGCGGACTTTGACTGTCTGGGAGCGGCGGTCGGTATAGCGAGGATCGCGCTCGACGCGCAGAAAAAGGTCGGAATAGTTTACGACAGAAACTCGTCGCTCGCAAACGCGCTTTACGACAGACTGATAAACGAATCGAAGGACATGGCGCAGGCGTTCGTGACGCCCGAACAGGCGCTTATCATGGCGGGACCGACGGCGGTCACGGTCGTTGTTGACACTCACAGACCGTCAATGACGGCGATGCCGAAACTGCTTGAATTTGCGGAGCGCACGGTCGTTATCGACCACCACAGAAAGTCGGCGGACTTCATAGAAGGCGCGGAGATCTTTTTCCATGAGCCCTACGCGTCGAGTTCGTGCGAGATGGTGTCCGAGATCATGCAGTACATGAACGTCAACAGGATGCCCGCGGTCGAAGCGGAAGCGCTGTTGTCGGGAATATATCTGGATACGAAAAATTTCATGATAAGAACGAGCCTTCACACGTTCGAGGCGTCGTCTTATCTGAGAAAATCGGGAGCGAACACGGTCAACGTCAAAAAACTGTTCCAGGTCGATATGCAGGCTTATATGCAGAAGACGGACATGGTTCAGAACGCGAAGATCTACAGAAAGATCGTCGCGATCGCGTGCTGGGAGGACAAAGCGGGCTCGCAGTTCCGCATCGCTTCCGCTCAGGCGGCGGACGAGATGCTGAACATCGAAGGCGTTCAGGCATCGTTCACGCTGTTTCCCGATTCGACGGGATCGGTCATCATATCCGGTCGGTCGTTCGGTCAGGTCAACGTTCAGCTTATAGCCGAAAAACTCGGCGGCGGCGGACATCAGACGATGGCGGGCGCGCAGATCAAAAACTGCCTGCCGAATGACGCTCTCGCTCTGCTTAAAAAGGCGATCGACGAATACATAGACGAAAGCAACGTTCTCGGAACGCACTCGTAAGGCGTTCCGCGCGGACAAGGAGGAAAATATATGCAGGTCATTTTACTTCAAGATGTAAAAGCGCTCGGAAAAAAGGGCGAAATGGTAAAAGTTTCCGAGGGCTACGCGAGGAATTATCTCATTCCGAAAAATCTGGCTCAGCCGGCAAATGCGGGTAACATCAACAACATGAAGACGCAGAAGGCGGCGAAGGATTTCCACAAAGCCGAGGAAAAAGCGGCGGCGGAAGCGCTGAAAGCCAAACTCGACGGAGCGACGGTCACGTTTTCGCTGAAAGCGGGCGCGGGCGGAAAAATGTTCGGAAGCGTCACGGCAAAGGAGATCTCGGACGAGCTGAAAAGGCTCTTTTCGACAGAGATCGACAAGAAAAAGATCAATCTGCCCGTTGCGATCAAGAGTTTCGGGGAATACACGGCGGAAATAAAACTTTATCCCGAAGTCGCGGCAAAGATCAAGGTCTTTGCGAAAGAACAGGAATAAAGGATGAGGAATCGCACGTCCGACAAACGGCGGACAGGCGATCCCACGGTTCACGATAAAGAACGGAAGGAAGGAAAAACGATGCCTTCGGCAACCAATTACGGCGCGGAAGAGTTTTCGCAAAAACAGGTTCCCTACTCGCTCGAAGCCGAGCAGGCGGTTCTCGGAACCGTCCTGCGCGACCCGTCGAAACTGACCGAGGTTCTCGGAAAACTCCCGCCGGACGCGTTTTATATTCCCCGCCACAGGCAGATATACGAGGCGATGGAAGATCTGAACAACAGAGCGGTTCCGTTCGACGGGCTCGTCCTGTTGCAGACTTTGCGCGACGGCGGCGGCTTTGAGTCCGACGACGACAAGGAATATCTGCTCTCGCTGATCGAAACGGCGTCCGAGATCACAAAGGTCGAATACTTTGTAAACGTGCTGAAAACGAAGTTTTTGCTTCGCAGAACGCTCGATATATGTGCCGAGATCAGCGGAATGTGTTACGACAACGAGTCTCCCGAAAGGATACTCGACACGGCGGGGCGCAAATTCAACGATCTCGAAAAAGAGGACATGACGTCGCAGATGTCCGATCTGCAATCGCTCGTCAAGGACGAGATGGACAGATTGCAGGAGATGAAAAAGGACACGACGGGCAAATTCGAGGCGGTCAAGGTCGGTATCGGCGCGCTCGACAACTATATAGGCGGTCTGAACAACTCCGACCTCGTCATTCTCGCGGCGCGTCCCGGAATAGGAAAAACCACATTCGCGCTGAACGTCGCTTACAACATGGCGACATCATCGCGCTATTCGCCGAAAAAAACGGTCGCGTTTTTCTCGCTCGAAATGTCGAAATTACAGCTTGCGCGAAGGGTCATTTCAAACGCGACGCTGATCGACCACGAAAAACTCAGGACGGGCGAAATAGATATGTCCGACTGGGAAGTGCTTTTCAATTTTTACAGAGAAACGCTGCGCGGAAGCCGTTTCATCGTTGACGAAAGTTCGACGATCACGGTCGCGGAGATGAAAGCGAAACTGAGAAGAGAAAAAAATCTCGGTTGCGTTATAATAGACTATCTGCAACTTATGGGCAGCGGCACGACGGACAACCGCGTTCAGGAGATCACGGCGTACACGAGGGCGATCAAGCTGATGGCGAAGGAACTGAACGTTCCCGTCATTCTGCTTTCACAGCTTTCGAGAAGCATCACCAAGCGCGAGGATAAGACGCCGCAGCTTTCCGACCTCCGAGATTCGGGCTCGATCGAGCAGGATGCGGACGTCGTTATGTTCCTCGACCGTCCCGAAACGCACACCCCGAACACGCCGAAGAAAAATATAATGGAAGTTTATATCCAGAAGAACAGGCACGGACGCACAGGCAAGATCGAATTGCTTTGGGACGGCACGCACACCTCGATCAAGTCGATCGACAGAACGCCGTTGCCGGAGGGAATATGACCGTCTGCGAGATCATCGGAAAAACCGCTGCCAGAGAGCGTTTGTTCGAAGGTTGCACGGGAGCGGTGCTCGCCGTTTCGGGCGGAAGCGATTCGATGACGATGCTTTCATGGTTCATCGGAAACTCCCCCGTTCCTTTCGCGGTCGGGCATTTCAATCACGGACTGCGGGCGGAGGCGGACGGAGAGCAGAAGATGCTCGAAGCGTTCTGCCGTGAGAAAAACGTTCCCTTTTTCGCGGAAAAAGCGGATATAGCGAAACTCTGTCCGAAAGGCGTTTCGACCGAGACTTTCGCGAGGGAAAAGCGGTATGCTTTTTTGGACGCGCTGAGAAAAAAACTCGGATATTCGCATATTTTCACCGCGCACAACAAAAACGACAACGTCGAGACGTTTCTGCTCAACCTTATTCGGGGAACGGGAACGGACGGCGCGTGCGGCATTCCTCCGCTCAGAAAAGATCTGGTGGCAAGACCGCTTCTCGATCTTTCAAAGAGCGAGATCGTCGCATACTGCGAAGAAAACGGGATACCTTACGCGCACGATAAAACGAACGACGAACCGATATGCCGCCGCAACGTGCTGAGAAACACGGTAATCCCGCAGTTGAGAGAACTGAACCCGTCTTTTGACGACGCGGTCGCGAGGTTCATTGACGCGGAACGGGAGCAAAAAAGCATTCTCGACGCGGCGACCGACGCCGCATATTCGGAGGTCGCGACCGAAAACGGCGTTGCGCTCGGATATTTCGGAACGCACGGCGACGCTTTTCTCGCGACGTGTCTGCGCAGGGCGTTTGAGGAAAAAACGGGCGGCAAAAAACTGTCGAAAAAACTGACCGACGCGCTCGAAGATCTTGCGAAGAACGGAAGATCCAATTCAAAGATCGATCTTTCGGACGGCGTGACCGCCGAAAAGAGATATTCCGAGATCGTATTTGTTCGGAAAAGCGAAGCGGAGACGGATTATGCCGTTACGCTCGGAGAGGGAGAAAACACGATCCCGAACGCGGGGGTTCTGACGCTGACGAGAGACGAAAACGGGGATATTCCCGCCGAACTTATCGGAAAACTCGAAGCCAGACCGTTCAGGAGCGGCGACAGGATAAAACTGCGTGAAGGCGCGGGCACAAAGAGCGTTGCGAAACTTTATTCGGATGCGAAAGTGCCGTCCGAGGCAAGAAAGAAAAATCCCATTATCGTCTGCGGAGAAGAAGTCGTTCACGTCTGCGGGTTCGGGACAGCCGAGCGTTTCAAACGCAAAAACGGCGGACTCAGGGCAGATTTCATATTCTTTTAATAAATACGTCCGAAAGAGTATATAATTTTCGTATAACATAATTCTTGGGACTTTAATTCGGACTTATATATATTTGGTATACCCGCGCGTGCGGGCAAAACGTACAAAGGAGAGATACCCGCTTGAAAAAATTCAAAAACCTGGCGGTATACGCTGTATTGCTCATAATTATCGGCATAGTCGTTCTTATGCTGTTGCAGGATAATTCGGCAAGAAACACGAAATATTCCGACATAATCAACTATTTCAGAGAGGGCAAGGTCGAATCGTTCACGATAGACTCGTCCACTCTGAAACTGAAACTGAAAGAGGCGAACTCCGAGGGTAAATTCGAGGAGAAATACACTCTTTACAGCGTCGGGCTTTTCATCGAAGACGTCCAACAGTATATAAAGGATGAGAACACGGGCGAACCGAAAATGGAGTACGACCTGATCCCGCAGGCGCAAACGCCGGTTTGGGTCAGCGCGATATCGTATATTCTGATAATCATCATGGTCATCGTCTTCGGCTTCTTCATGTTCGGTCAGATGAGCGGAGGCGGCGGCGCGGGAAAGGCGATGAGTTTTTCCAAGGCGCGGCTGAAAGTCGGGAACGACTCAAAAACGAAGGTCATGTTCAAGGACGTCGCGGGTGCGGAAGAGGAAAAGGAAGAACTTGCGGAAGTCGTTGATTTCCTCAAAAATCCGAAGCGTTTCACCGAACTCGGCGCGCGTATACCGAGAGGTATCCTGATGGTCGGAAGCCCGGGAACGGGTAAGACCTATCTGGCAAAGGCGACCGCGGGCGAAGCGGGAGTTCCGTTCTTCCTCATCAGCGGTTCGGACTTTGTCGAACTTTATGTCGGCGTCGGCGCGTCGCGCGTTCGCGACACGTTCGATCAGGCGAAGAAAAACGCGCCGTGTATAGTCTTCATCGACGAGATCGACGCCGTCGGCAGACAGAGAGGCGCGGGTCTCGGCGGAGGAAACGACGAAAGAGAGCAGACGCTCAACCAGTTGCTTGTCGAGATGGACGGCTTTGAAAAGAACGAGGGCGTCATCGTCATGGCGGCGACGAACAGACCGGACATTCTTGACAGCGCGCTCCTGCGTCCCGGCAGATTTGACAGACAGATCGTTATTCATCTTCCCGACGTCAAGGCGAGAGAAGAGATACTCAGAATACATTCGAGAAACAAGCCGCTTGCGGACGACGTAAATCTTAACCACGTTGCGAAATCGACGGCGGGCTTCTCCCCCGCGGATCTCGAAAACATCATGAACGAATCCGCGCTTCTCTGCGCGAGAAGACGCCACAAGAAGATCACGGCTCAGGACGTTGATGACGCGATACTGAAAGTTATAGTCGGAGTTGAGAAGAAGTCCGCGGTCAAGATCCCGAAGGACAGGCGCATAACAGCCGTTCACGAAGCGGGTCACGCGGTCGTTTCGCGCTTCCTCGAAAACCAAGACCCCGTTCACGAGATCTCGATCATCCCGAGAGGCATGGCGGCGGGATATACCTATTATGTTCCGTCGGAAGACAAACAGCACATGTCGAAAAAGGAGATCCTTGACAGCATCGTCGGGCTTCTGGGCGGCAGAGTTGCGGAGGAGGTCGTTCTCGACGATGTGTGCACGGGAGCGTCCAACGACATTGAAAGAGCGACGGCGCTCGCCAGAGACATGGTTACGAAATACGGAATGTCCGAACTCGGTGCGATCGCGTTCGGCAACGATAACGATCAGGTGTTCCTCGGCAGAGATCTGACGACACAGCGCAACTGCTCCGACGAGACGGAAGCGAAGATAGACGCGGAGATCAAACGCATCATCGACGAGGCATACGCCCGCGCGAAGAAAATCCTGACGGAGAACAAGGATAAACTGATTAAAGTCTCGGACTATCTGATCGAGAGAGAAAAACTTTCGGCGGAAGAATTCGACCGCATCATGAACGGCGAAGACCTCGAACCGCTTGACGGCAAAGAAAACAACGGCGGAAAATCGGACGATGGCGGCAAAGCCGCGTCCGAAACAGAGGTAAAAGCGGAAGAGAAGGCAGAAGAAAAGACTTCCGAGACCGCCGACGGCAAACCCGAAGACAGTTCGGACGGCGAAGAATAAATTCAATTCAAAAAACAGAGCCTCGGCGGTTATGCCGGGGCTCATTATATGTTATTTACATCGCGTTTCCGATCTGCCTCGCAGAAAACGGTCACCGCGCCGGAACAATGTCGATGAGAACATATTCGCAGTGTTCCTGCGTGCGGATCGGAAAACCCCAGCCCGCAGTTCCCGACGAGACGATCGCGGTCATGCCGTCAACTTTATATTCGCCGTAATTGAGTCTTCCCGAGAGTTCGATCAGCACGCCGAGGGGAAATATCTGCCCCGCGTGCGTGTGTCCCGAGACTTGAAGATCTGCTCCCTGCGCGGCGTTTTCCGCCGTTTCTACGGGCTGATGGTCGGCGACGATGATGAATTTTGAACGGTCCGCGTCTTTCAGAAGTTCGGCGGAGGTCAGACGGTCGGACTCCTCGGAACTGCGGTCTTCCCTGCCGACGAGCGTGACTTCTTCCGACAGCGCGACTTCTTCGTCGCGGAGAACGGTTATTCCGAAAGACCCGATCGCATCGGCGAGCTCCCGCTCCGTATAGGCGCGTTCGCTCTCGACCGAATATTCCTGCCTGTCGTGGTTGCCGTATACATAAAACGTGCCGCACCTGCTTTCGAGGCGTCCGAAGATCTCAAAGCATTCGTAAACATCTTCGAGCGTTGCCGACTCATCGACGATGTCGCCGCCGAGTATTACGGCGTCAGGTTTAAGAGCATTGATCTCATCGATCTTTTCGGCAAGTATCTTCGGAGACTGTACCGAGCCGAAATGCGTGTCCGCCAAAAGTATCACGCGGAAATCCGACGTCAGTTTTTCGGAAACGACGGTATATTCCGTTCGGTATATATGCCTCATATTGACAAAGCCGTAAGCGAAGACGATCGCCGTCACAAGGAGCGGAACGGCGGCGCTTCTGTAAACGGCGCGCATGACCGAATACGCTTTTTTGCCTCTGAACCGTTCGGCAAAACGGCGGACGATAAGCGCGGCAAGTTCGCAGACGAGTGCGCAAAGTATAATATGCAGAACGATGATAACGACCGCGCGCCACAGCCCGCAGAGGACAACGACCGAAACGGCAAGCAGGGATCGCGCTATCCGCGAACGCTTCGACGACAAGGCGATGCCCGAAAGCGTCAGCCACCTTCCCGCCAGCCAATACACACCGCCGAAAATCATCAAAAAGAAAGTGCAGAATATTGCAATAAACAAAACGGTATTCCTCGCATATCCGATCAAAAGATCTGTTCGTTTAATTATACGACTAATCGCCGATCATGTCAACACGTTTCAGCAAATACCGCTTTTTTGTTCACTTTCGCGCGGCGTATTAAAATCGTTCCCCTTCACTTGATATAAGATCACGGAGCCGTCGGTGACGGCTCCGCAATACAATTTATGTGCTCCTGAAATCTCTCTCTGCTTATTTTATGCGCTCCATGAGGTCTTTCATCGACACTTCGATCATCTTCTGACCGAGTTCGGCGGAGGCTTCATAGGCGCTTTGGATGAACCATGCATCAGACTCAGGAAGTCTTTCGAGTTTTACCGCGTCGGGATAAAACGCTTTGAGCAGCGAAGACTCGTACTTGCCCGCGTGATCGTAACCGGTCGCGTGCTGAGCGGCGGTGGACATACAGGAGTAGACCTTGATCATTCCGAACGGGAAGTCGGAATCCGTTCCGAGGTTGTCATAATAGCTGGCAAAATCGTTCGATCCCCACCAGCCCTTGCCGCGGGTGTCTTCCATATACTCCATGATGAGTTTCTTCGCCGCCTTAGCGCAGGCGAGGGTCATCGGCATATAGTTCTCATCCTCGAACTGATGGTGAATGAGCATATAGATCTTACGGAAACCGCCGTAAAGCATGGATTTGAGAATTCCGTAAATGTAATTCTCATAAACATCGACGTCGATCGTAACGGTTCCGTTTTCGGGACCTCCGACAGCGTAAGACGCGACGCCGTACCAGACGGGCGGGCAAACAACGCATTCTTTGCTCTCCGCGATCTTGTCGGCAAATCCCTGACAGATCATGGTGTCGCAACCGAGCGCACAGTGAGGTCCGTGCCACTCGATCGTGCCTATCGGAAGGATGACGGGAAGGTTCTTTTCCTTTGCTTCCTGAACATCCGCGGTCATCATATATTCAAGTCTCATAAAATCTCAATCTCCTCGGATTTAGAAATCAAGCTCGATATATTTGAGCTCGTCGCAGTTCGACTCAAAGCCGTTCTCGGTTATAACGATACCCTTCTCCCAGCGAAGACCGAAGGTCGGACCGGAAACGAAGGTGTCGATCTGGAAGGTCATGTTCGGCTGAAGCAGGTAATCGGAAGTCGTCTCCATCCAGGGCGCTTCAACCTCGATGATACCCGTTCCGTGGCAGGGACCGTAAACGTAATTCTGTCTTCTTCCGTTGTCCTCGAAGAATTTGAGGAAGCCCTTCGCGATGTCGGAAGCAAGAACGCCGGCTTTAAGCTGTTTTTCAGTCCACTTGTGCGCTTCGAGACAGAAATCGACAAGATCTTTCTTTTCGGGAGAGTACTTGCCCATTCCGACGGGAAGACCGATCGCGGGAGAATAGCCGTCAACTTTCGCGGAGAGGTTGAGCTGAACTATATCGCCCTTTTCGATAACTCTGTAAGAGGGTCTGGAGATCGCGTGAGAAGTGCTCTTCTCGCTGAAAACGTACATCGGAAGCCCTTCATACTCGGCGCCGTTCTCATAGATCGCCTTCTGCGCAACGCCGACCATCTGAAGTTCGGTAACGCCCGGACGGAGAGCCTTGATGACCTCGTCGGTCGCGATCTGCGCAATTCTGAAGCCCTCGCGGATGCAGGCGATCTCGTTGGCGGACTTGATCTGACGCAGGGATACCATGATGTTATCCGCGTTGACGATCTCAGCCTCGGGATAGCATTCTTTAAGTCCGTCCATCATGACAACGGTCGTTTCCATATAGCCGCCGATGCCGATACGGATCTTTTTGCCCTTGACGCCGAGGTCTTCGATAACGTCGTTATATGTATTCGTCTTGATCTCGGGATAGGACGGGTTCGCGCCCTCTCTGTAATAAAGGCAGGGGTAGATGTTCTTTATTCTCGAAACGTCGCCCGCGAAAATAACGGATTCGGGACCTACCATAACGGCGGCGTTGCCGTTGGCGGCGATCGCAACTCCGACTCTCTCGAAAAGAGGCCAGAAACCGCAGAAATAACGCGGGTTCGCGTAGTCAGACTCAGTACCGTTGACGATCATGACATCAAGGTTCTGCTCTTTCATCATTTCGACGCACTTTTTACGTCTTTCAACGTATTCGCTGTCGGGGATACATACTCTGGACATAGTTTTTTCTCCTTTGGATATATCGTTTATATATATTTTTTTCTTTTGTCGTCAAACCGTCATTCTCGCGATCTTTTCCTTCATCGCGGTCACTTCGTCGGGAGTAAGCAGACCCGTCTCAAAGTCGATCGAAACGGTTTCGTCGGCTTCCATATAGCGGATATAGCCTTTCTTGACGCAGTCCGCGTGACCGTTATGCTCGCCTGTCGCGGGAAGAAGCATTCCGACGGCGTCTTCGTTCGGGAAACGGCTGATCCAGCGAATGCCGAACGGAAGTTGAGCGGGATGATGAGAAACGTAGCCGGCGTACCCGTCGGGGAACACCTGCATACAGTGTCCTCTGCCCTCTTCATCGGTCTCGTACTTGACGGTGAACACGACCTCGGGCTGATAGAACTGTCCCTCGCCGCCTATGAGATCATGGGCGTGAATGTCCTTTTTCAGGATACCGAAATAATCTTTCAGTTTCTGCTGTTCGTCCTTCGTCAGAGTGTCGGGGACGAGTTCGTGAACGTATATGTTCTCCGTCTTTGCGGAATAAACGAGACGGGAGCCGTCAACGGGACGGAAATTCATGTGGCACATATACGAATATTCCTGTCTGCAACCGCGCAGGTTTTCTATCTCGTTGTGAACGGTGAAAGTCGTCGCGTTTTCGTAAAGACGGTAAGTCGGTCTGAACTCATATCCTGTCTCAAAGCCGAAGACATAGCGGCACGAGCCGCAAAGCTCGACATATTTTCCCTTTTCGTCCTCGCCGCAGACAGCCCACGCTTTGTCGTAACCGATATTCGGGAGTTCGGCGTGAAGCGGATGCGTATCGCCCGCTCCGACATCGGGATTTCCGATCGCGGTCAGTCCGCAATGGATCAGAAACGCGCCGTAAGTCTTGCAATACTCCGTGCTCTCCGTCGGCTCGTCGAAAAGAGTTTTCATGACAAGTTCGTGTCCGTCGAAGCCCGCGCGCCAGACCTGAAAACCCTTGAACGGAAGAACGGTCATATATCCGCGCGCGTTTTTCAACGTCATTCCGCATATTCCCGTCGAATATCTGAACAGCGAAAGGCTCATTTTTCCGTGTTCAAACAGGACTTTTTCCGTTTCCCCGAAAAATGAGGGGGTCAGAGATATTTTCATCATTTATCCTCTCTTATTCGCTTCGTTCATCGGCTTGCAGATTCTTTCGTTGAGCGCGGTCGTCAGAGACGAAAGCTGGTTTTTGATCGAACCCGTGAAACTCGCTTCAACGGAGCCGTTCATAATGCTCATGTATGAATCCGCGAACTCGCTGTCATTGAGAACCTCAAGACCGTAATTATATATCATGTTGATGCTCTGCTCCTTATAAACATTGTAGTCATCAACCGTATCGAAGAAATTGCGGGACATATATTCGTCATAACCCGTCTCGCCCCACTCGTCGGTCGGAGCGAAGAGTTTATCCATAACGAACGCGATCAGTTCCTTGCGGTCAGGATCTGCGGTATGCTTAAAAACGGAAGTTCCCTTTTCGTGGTATCCGAAATACGCGCCCGTGTTGTTCGTTTCCTCGGTCGCGTCCGGACCTGTCGGCATCGGAACCCAGTGAACGGTGGGACACTCGGTCTTGATCGCGTTGTCGGACGTCATGGCAGCGAACACCGCGGTGTCGTTGGCGATATTACCGCCGATACAGCCCGTCTGATTGAGTTTTCTGACCCATTCGAGCGCATTTACGGTCGCGTCTACGGTAAGACCGGACACAAATTTCCCGTTTCTGTTCACGATGACGTTCGAGCCGTTCGCTCCGATGGCGATAGACAGCAGACTGCACTGGTTTTCAAGTCCGTAAATGGGACGCTGACCGGAAAGGTCGCTGCAATCCTGAATGAGGGTCAGGAAATTGTCAAACGTCCAGTCTCCCTCTTCGACCATTTCCTTCGGGGTCGTTCCGATATTGAAATCTTCGTAAAGCACATAGTTGTATATTATCGCGCCGCTGTAAGTCAGGAAGCGGGGAACATACATGGAACCCGCGACGGGAAATGCGTAAAGCACTCCGCCGTATCTGCCCGCGTCGCGCTTCGCCTCGATACCCCATTTCGCCTCGTCGGAAGCGTCGAGGTTTTCAAGCTGTTCGAGATCTTCGAGAATGCCCGCCTGATAGTAATCGCGGAGTTCCTTGAAGGATGCCGTGCAGAAATCCGCGTTGACGTTTCCCGCGGCGAACGCCGAAGCGAAAGCCGAAGTTGAGTCAAAGTTGAAACCGCTGCGGATGATCTTGCAGTTATATGTCTGTTCGATGAAAAGACACTGGTTATACATAACCTCGTCTTCTCTGCTCTCCATATAAGGAAGCGTGCCGGGTTCTATGTCCTTGTCCTCATCGGACGGGTCGGCAATGATAATTGAGCCGAGATAATAGAACTTTTCGCCTTTCAGATCGTCGGTCGTCAGACCGGGCGTCGGGTCTTGTTCGTCGCCGTTGCACGCCGTAAAGAACGCAAAGACCGAACAAAGGCATATCGCCAAAAGAAATATCCTTTTCATTTTTACCTCCCGTTTGATCATTCAATGATGAACGAATAAATATCTGTGTCGCAAAGTTCAAAAGCAAGACGGACGGTCTTTCCTTTGAGCGACGAGATCTCCGCTTCTTCAAAGTCGATCGGGCGGTCAACGCGGTCGCCGAAGATTTCGGTCGTCCAAAAGCCCTTGATCGGCTCGAAATCCTCCGAAAGCACTTTGACCTTCATATAACCTCTCGCGGAGGACGCGAAATTGACTTTCAGCGTGTCGCCGTCAAAGGTGAACGGACGGGTGACAAGCTGTTTGCCCGGATATGCGCCGTAATACGACGCGAAGCCGTCGAGACGGACGGTGTATCTGTAAAGGTTCGACGGTTTGCCCGTCCACTTCCCCTCGAAGTTATACATCGAGATCTCGTCGTCGGCGCCCTCGTACTCGCTCGGAGTCCGGATCATGCCGAACGCGGGATAGCAGTCGCCGTAGACCCAGTTTCCGCCGTTTTCGGGACCGGGCGTCAGCCACGCCTCGTCAAACCTGTGGAACTTTATTCCGTCGCGGCTCGTCATGAACACGCAGTCGGTAACGGTCAGTCCGAGACGATCGGTCAGATTGCAACGGAGTTTTCTCTGCTCTGCGCCGCAAAGCCTGTCGAAGTTTTTCGACCAGTCGTAACGCTGAACGTATCTCGTCGGGAAGCCCGTCAGTATATGATCGGCTCTGAAATAAGGTCCGATATTGTTCGTATAGAGCGGATAGTCCGCCTGATCGCCGAAATCTATGCGCGTCGCATCCGACCAATGCCAGAAATCGTCGGAAGTTATGAGACGGACGTCGCGGATACCGTACTCGTCGGTCTCCTCGTTGTCGTGGAAATCGCGGATGTAGCAACGGTATTTTCCGCTGTATTTATCCCAATGGCAGACATTCAGGGAATCGAATTTTCCCCGAGTGGAGATCATTGCGACGCGGTTCCAGTGCTTCGCGTCGGTCGAGGTGTAGCCCCAGAGAGATCCGTCGCGTCCGCACTCGGCGACGCCCTTGTATATCTCGTCGGGCTTGCAGTTCGGATTTGTGTCCCTGAACGCGAAGAAATTGTCGTAAATATCGGTCTCCTGCGTCAGGATGATGTTGTTGTTTTTCGAGCCTTCAAACTCGCATATTCCCAAGTCGGGACGCGTCCAGTTTATTCCGTCGCGGCTCTCCGCGTAGCAGACCTTGATGTCGGAGCCGTTATGCGTTCCGTCCGGCTTGATCATCGTCCAGCCGAGGTAATACATCCTGTAAAGGACTCCGTTTTCATCCTCGTCCCTGAAAATATTGTAGTAGTCGCAGCCGTCGCCCTCCCACGGTTTGTCGAGAAGAAGGACGCGTTCTTTTTTTACGGGCTTGTGAAGACGCAGCTCGGCGTCGGTGCGGTCGGGCTCGATCATGAAATCGTCCCAGAACACCTCTCGCCTGCCGCGAAGATCGACAGGTTCTTTGCTCATAAGAATCTCCTTGCAATGGCTTGCGCCGCGCATTTTTACGCGCGGAAAAACACTCTTTTACTCTGTGCGGGAATTCGGCGATCCCGCGCCTGTTCTGCCGTCCGCCGCGCCCGAATTTCCGAAAAAACACGCGTATGCGCCGCAGACCTCACCGGCAATATATAATTACAGTTATTATAGTATAAACGACACGAGTTGTAAATAAATAAAACGGACATATTTTTGGAAATATGTCCGTTTTATACAGTTTGAAGATAATTCTTCCGCTTTTTTACAATCATTTCGATTTTGTCGGAAAGAAGCGGCGCATTGAGAGGAGAAATAAGACAAAAAGACGAAACCCGTTTGCCCGATCCGCAAAAATTTATAAGCGGTTTTTCATCTCGGAACGGTATTCGCGCCCTGCTGATCGGGCAGATACGCTTTCCGGGAGATGTTTACTTCTCTCGCGGAAAAGTTCCGAAATATTTCGTGGTTCGGAGACGTCACCGATCATTTTTCCCTCGACACGGAAGGTCGGAAACAATTTAATGAAAAGCGGCTTGTTTTCGTTTTTTCACTTCGGCAGGTCGCCGTTCGCGGGGTTGTCGAGCACACGCCCGTGCTCCGTAAAGCGCGAACCGTGACACGGGCAGTCCCACGAACGCTCGGCTTCGTTCCATTTCAGGGCGCAGCCGAGGTGGGGACAGCGTTTTTTCGAGGGCGTCAGCAGATTGCAGACCGCCTCCGCGCCGTTGATGAACAGTTGCGGCTTCACGATGCTGCGAGAAGGGTCGAAGACCGACGCAAACCCGTTGCGCTTTCCGAGGATCATATCGCTCAACAGCATTGCCGCCGTCATCGAACCCGTCATTCCCCATTTATTGAAGCCGCTCGCCACATAAAAACCATGCGTTTTTGCCGAATACCGTCCGATATACGGTATTCCGTCAAGGCTCATGCAGTCCTGCGTCGCCCAAAAATGCTTTTCACGGGAATCCGGATATTTTTTCGCGGCAAAAGCGCGCAGTTCAGCCCAATTTCCGCCCTTTTTGCCCGTGCGGTGTCCGCCGCCTCCGAGCAGGAGAAGACCTTCGTAATTTCTGAAAGACAGCCCCGTGTCGCATTCGTCCACGTACATTCCGTTCACGTCCTGCGCGTTTTCGAGCGCGATGACATACGATCGGTGCTGATACAGTTTGAGAAAATAACTGCCGTGCTTGTTGATGAACGGAAAATGCGTCGCGGCGATCACCGTGTCCGCGCGTATCTTCCCCTTATCCGTGACGGCTGTATTGCCGCGCATTTCGCGGACGAAGGTGTTTTCGTATATATTCAGTCCTTTGGCGACCGACGAAAGAAATTTCAGAGGATTGAACTGCGCCTGATCGGGGAATTTTACCGCTCCGACCGTTTTGACCGGCAAAGGAACGTTCTCGCACAGGTCGGCGATATAGCCGATCTTTTCAAGGGCTTCAACCTCTTTTTCGAGTTTTCGCCTGTCGTCCGTCGAGTATACATAATTGTCCTTTATCTCATAGTCGCAGTCCGTTTTTCCGCACAGTTCGGCGTATTTGTCAAACGCCGCCCTGTTCGCCGCCAGATATTTGCGGGCGGCTTCCGTTCCGTCGCTTTTAAGAATTTTATCGTAGATCAGCCCGTGCTGAAAGGTTATCTTCGCGGTCGTGTTACCCGTCGTTCCCGAACATATCCTTCCCTTTTCGACAAGGACATATTTGACGCCTTTTTCGTGCAGTAAATACGCGGTGAGTATGCCCGCGATGCCCCCGCCGATAATAAGCACATCCGTGCGGACGTCTCCGACGAGTTCCGGAAATTCGGGAAGAGACGCCGTCGCTTTCCACAATGATCTCATAATTCCGCTCCAAACAGATAATTTCGGGATTATTATGCGCGAAAAACGGCGATCCATTCGGCAAAACGGAAACGGCGGCGATTTTTCGGTGACAAGCGAAGGGGAAAAAGAGAATTGCCGACAGAAGCGCAACGTTTTTAAGAAAGGTTTTTCAATCCTGAGTTCCGAGAATCACGGGCAGAAATATAATTCCGGAAAAGCAAAAACAAGCTGATGGAAATCATTTGTCAGCACAAACAGTGTAAAGATAAACGTAAGTATTGTTGCCGGAATCAACCATTTTGACATACGGGAATTTTCCGGCTTACCGATAGATGCCGAAACAAAAACCGAAAAAAGCGGTACAAAAAGCATAGGTATGTAATAACAGTACCACAGTATGCGGTTTATATTCGGATCAACGACAAAATAATATTTAACCGTCCTGATAACCATCCACAGGATGAGGAAGAAGGCGACTGCCGATAAATACCTTCGGGTGTTCTTCGGCACAATCCGCTGACGCACCGAAAATCTCCATGCGGCAAACAAACCGATATAGACGGATGATCTGATCAGTCCGAGAAGTATACCGTATTCAGTTCGAAGTATAGATTCGGTATTGGCATGCTCACATATTGCAGTTATCACTATCAGCAACGATATTACGAAGCCGATACGCAAATGGTTTTTATTCGGTTTCGTCACGGTACCCTCCCGGATCTCCTCAGAATGCGCCGTATTTCCGCACGAACGGTGTAAATGTGCAAAAACCGTTATCTTTGCGTTATTATATCATATTTTCCGACAAATTTCAACCTGACCCGTCAAAACCGCGATCATCCGTATATATCCGGTCCTTCAGGCGGCTTTCTCAAAAACTCCACGGCAGATACGCCGCCCCGATCGCCAGCAACACCGACGGAAGCATATTGGCAACGTTCTCTTTTTTGCGAAAGAGTAATCAAAGGTCGCAGAATTGCGGTAAAAGTAAGCAAAAGTATACCTTTTACCGCTCTTGTTTAGGTGTAAATCTTATCTTTGATTGAATGCCGATAAATCTTCGGACTTTGGATACATTTTTATGTAACTGTCGATTATGGTGTTATCTTTACTTATGATTAGAGTCCACGAACTGTCAGAAGGAACAATTTCGACTGAGGAAAGCGGGTGTTGAAGAGATACCGGATTTTGATAATATCTGTTATAGTCTTGTGACGACGGCAACGAATGCATTAACACTTCTTCAAGCGAGATATCTTTTTGGAAGCCGCAAAGGCAACCCCATATCCATTGAAAATCCTCTTTTACAACAATATCGGTTAGTTCTTCGCCGGATAACCGGCAATACTTTTGATCAAACAATTCTTCAATTTCTTTATTTTTCGGATGGCATTCGCAGAAAGTAATTATATCATAAAATTCAGAACATTTCAATGATGCATCGCCAATGGCGACATGATGCATTTGCTACGCAAATATGATGTTGCTCCACTTCGTTTCGCAATGATGCGATGTTTGCCATAAAATGTGGCAAAGCCACACATCATTAGGCGTAGCCGTCATCATTGGCGAAGCCAACATCATTTGCCGAAGGCAAACATAATTCAAAAAACGCACCTTTGTCTTGGTAGACAAAAGTGCGTTTTTTGTTGCCTAAAAGTAACCAAACGGAGCAAAATCGAGGTAAAAGTAAGCAAAAGTACACCAACATACCTCATAAGCCGTATTTTTGAATGTATCTCTTTGCTTCGTTCTTGATCCAAGTCATTCTATGATCTGCATATGGTTTGATGTGGTCGACATATTGAGATGCGCCCATTTTATAAAGTGTACTAATAATGTGTCCGTCAATATCATCATCCGGTAAAATACTTGCTATTCGGTCTGCATAGTGTAGAAAACGTTTCTTCCCAAGTAACATGACGAAACTTTGGCGTCCTCTTTTAGCTTTGATATTCTCGCAAATCTTGCATACCCGGTCAGCTTGTTCTGTGCTCAAGTCTTTCTTTTCGGTTAAAATCAGTTGCCTAATATTCTCGCCTATCTCCCATAATTCGTCTTCAAAGTCATACCAATCATGAACTGTCGGTGATAATTCCATATACGGTAAGTCGGGGAGGTCTTTCTCCGGAATCAACTTTTCTGCAGAAAGCAACAAACTGTTTAATAGCGAATCAAACTCATCTCTTTTCATTTCGAATTCTCCTTTGCGGTGTTGATGGAAGATATGAGCATTCTGCGTATAGAACCGCTATCGTGCAATACAGTTTTTGCGACATCATCAGAGATAATGCTCGCTTTTTGTGCGATTTCAATCCAGTATTCTGTTTCGTAGCATTCTTTCAAAGCAATATGCAATTTAGCGATAAAATCGGGACGGCTGTGAGCATATTTCGCCTCGCGGATATTTGCGCCGATGCTTGTGCCGCTTCGCTCAAGTTGATTAGACAAGGAATAGTGTCCTTTGATGCTATCGGTCAGTTTTAAGATTTGAATCGCAAATTCTGTTGACATATCAGCAAGTTTGTTTTCAGTCATACTATCTCCTCATTTACCCCGATTGTACCAAACATTTGCAAACTTTTCAATGAAATCGCGCAAGCGCGATGAAATCCTCACTCCGCTCGGATGAAATCTGCTTCGCAGATGAAATTAAATCCGTCCTTATCTCCCGACGAAGTCGGATTTCATCACGAAGTGATTTCATCCCACGAAAGCGGGATTTATCCCGTCGATAGGACGGATTTAGTTGAAAAGAACCCACACTTGTCGTAGACAAATGTGGGTTCTTTTCTGGGGTGGGTAAAGGGATTCGAACCTTCGATCTCCAGTGCCACAAACTGGCGCTTTAACCAACTAAGCTATACCCACCGTATGGCGTGCTTGAAGGGACTCGAACCCCCGACCCTCTGCTTAGAAGGCAGATGCTCTATCCGGCTGAGCTACAAGCACATAAAATTGGAGCGGGTGATGGGAATCG
>OLPF01000247.1_pt1 | contig 62959 bp, 42 predicted proteins | sample 1673121 | NCBI WGS metagenome assembly OLPF01 (sample SAMEA3136756, study PRJEB25190) | human gut metagenome
ACGGACGAGCAGCCTTGCTCAGACCATACTCTGCCGTGGTCACCGGCAGGACTTCCGTCTTATATCCAGCCTGACGATAGATTTCTTTCGTGAAATCGTACCAGCTGATATAGCCGCCTTCATTGGTCGCATGGTAATATCCGTACTTCTCGGTTTCATTCATATCGACAAGCAGTCGAGCCAGATCATATGTATAGGTCGGTGTACCGATTTGGTCACTGACCACACGGACAGTATCATGGGTCTTGCCGACATTCAGCATGGTTTTGATGAAATTTTTACCGTTCAAGCCGAACACCCATGCAATGCGGACAATGAAATACTTCTCTAACGTTCTGCTGACTGCCAACTCACCTTCCAGTTTCGTCTGACCGTACACATTCAAAGGCTTATAATCCTTGCAATCTGGCTGCCAGGGTTCTGTTCCCTGACCGTCGAAGACATAGTCTGTGCTGATATAGGTCATCTTGCAATCCAGCTTCTTGCAGACATCTGCAATGTTCTGGGTGCCGCCAGCATTGATGGCACGAACTTTTGCTACTTTATCATCATCCTCTGCCATGTCCACAGCAGTCCATGCTGCGCAGTGGATCACGGCATCTGGATCAACTTCTGTAATTACTTTCTCAACGGCATCTTTATCAGTGATATCCAGCGCTACATACGATGCTTTTGTCACCGCAGAACCGTCTGCTACACCGCTGTAGTTTTCCTGAATATCAGAACCAACACCTTCATGGCCACGCTTCAGCAGTTCATTCATCACATCATGTCCCAGCTGACCGCCAACGCCTGTTACAAAAAACTTCATGTCCTTTCCTCCTATTAGCGGTTGCTGTACATTTTCTCGTAGTAGTTCTGATACTCACCGCTGATGATGGTCTCCCACCACTCACGATTATCGAGATACCACTGGATGGTCTTTTTAATGCCGTCCTCAAACTTGGTCTCCGGCAACCAGCCCAGCTCATTGTGGATCTTGGTCGGATCAATAGCATAACGCATATCGTGACCCTTGCGATCACCAACATGCTTGATAAGGCTCTCCGGCTTGCCCAGTTCCTTGCAGATAATCTTCACGATTTCAATGTTCTGCTTCTCGTTGTGACCGCCGACATTGTAAACTTCGCCCACACGACCCTTATGGATAATCAAATCAATGGCCTTGCAGTGATCTTCAACATACAGCCAGTCACGGACGTTCAGGCCCTCGCCGTAAACAGGCAGCGGCTTATCTGCCAGTGCATTAGCAATCATCAGCGGAATCAGCTTCTCCGGGAAGTGATACGGACCATAGTTGTTGGAACAACGGGAAATGGTCACAGGTAAACCGTAGGTACGGTGGTAAGCCAAAACCAGCAGGTCAGCGGCAGCCTTGGAACTGCTGTACGGAGAACTGGTGTGGATCGGAGTTTCCTCAGTGAAGAACAGATCAGGACGGTCCAGCGGCAGGTCACCGTAAACTTCATCGGTAGAAACCTGATGATAACGCTGGATACCGTACTTGCGGCAAGCATCCATCAGCACACTGGTACCGATAATATTGGTCTGGAGGAAGATACCCGGATTTTCGATGGAACGGTCAACATGAGATTCTGCCGCAAAGTTGACCACGATGTCCGGATGTTCTTCTTCAAACAGTTTATCCACTGCTTCGCGGTCGCAGATATCTGCCTTCACAAAGCGGAAATTCGGGTTATCCATAACAGGTGCCAGCGTAGACAGGTTGCCTGCGTAGGTCAACTTATCGAGGCAGACAATGCGGTAATCCGGATACTTCTTCAGCATATGGAATACAAAGTTACTACCAATAAAACCAGCGCCGCCGGTAACAATAATATTCATGATTTATTCTCCTCTACACTTATCTATGTATCTTGTTCTCGTTTTCTAATTAATACAGATGTTCCTGATACTTGCCGTCCATGACGTCCTTCAGATACTGTCCGTACTGATTCTTCTTCATGACCTCATAGACTTCCATCAGCTCATCCTTGCTGATCCATCCGTTCAGATATGCGATTTCTTCCAGGCAAGCAATCTTACGATGCTGATGCTGCTCGACAGTCTTTACGAAGTTGGTGGCATCCACCAGGCTCTCATGTGTACCTGTATCCAGCCAAGTGAAGCCCTGACCCAGCAGTTCTACATTCAGGGTGCCGTCTTCCAGATAAATACGGTTCAGATCGGTAATTTCCAATTCACCACGGGCAGACGGTTTCAGGTTCTTGGCAAACTCGACCACACGATTATCATAGAAGTACAAGCCAGTCACACAGTAGTTACTCTTCGGATGTTCTGGCTTCTCCTCGATAGAAATGGCCTTACCGTTCTTGTCAAACTCCACAATGCCGAAACGCTCCGGATCGTCCACATAGTACCCAAACACCGTTGCGCCCTTGCCGTTTTCTGCATTCTGGACTGCTGCCTGCAGGCGCTTCTTCAATCCGTGGCCCGCAAAAATGTTGTCGCCCAGCACCATGGCCACAGAGTCATTACCAATAAAATCGGCACCAATGATAAAGGCCTGCGCTAAGCCATCCGGAGACGGCTGCTCTACATAACTCAGTTGAACACCGAACTGATGACCATCACCAAGTAGCTGCTCAAAACGCGGCAGATCCTGTGGCGTGGAAATGATCAGGATATCTCGAATACCTGCACTCATCAAGACAGACATCGGATAGTAGATCATAGGCTTATCGTAAATCGGTAAGAGCTGCTTTGATGTTACTTTTGTCAGCGGATAAAGGCGGGTGCCAGAGCCGCCAGCTAAAATGATGCCTTTCATGTTCAATCCCACTCCTCATATAATCAAGTGTTTTTTATTGAGAATTCAAGGTTTTTCAACCTTTCATATCTCGGTGAATAAGCCATAGTTATGAGCATTTCGATGTATCAGGTACTGAAATAGCGGTTGAATGGTATACGAAATAAAACGTCATTGATTTTCGCTTTACTGGCCTTGTGTATACCCTTCCCTCTATGGCAGCTAACCTCCTATATCCACCAGGATCATCTCTGTCTCCAGAGGTCCTAACTTCCTTCGTCCTGCCTGCCCATAACTAGGGTGTCAGCTATGCTTCTGGCTTCATTTTTTTGCGAATATTTTTCTAAATTCTGCTAATCCTGTTTTTTTATAATACAAATATATGCAATAAACAGCGATATAAATTGAAACGCTAATTTGTGGCTGTAAGCTGGTAGTAACAAACATAAAAACAGCACACATGATTAATTCTACAATAGCATCTTTCCAAAGTTTTAAGTTTAAAACACTTGATAAAGTAGTCTCACACAGCAAACACCTCACAGCAAACAAAACAACAATGAACACCATTGTGAGCTCCACACTTTCAAGCCAATAAACGCCAATTAACGAGAAAACAACACTCAATCCTACAGTTATAAGATTGGCTATAAGTAATTGTTTTTCCTTACGCATAGCCTTCATATATGTATTTACGAGCAAAGCCATTTTGCTTTCAAATATACACATAGGAAAAAGGATCGACATATATTTGAAGCTTTCCGAATATGCCGGAAGCCATTTTTCCAAAATCCATTGAGCCGGATAGTAACAAAGTAGCATAGCAAACAAAATTATCATCAGTCCATCTCGAATTCGCACGTATAAATATACAAGAGCATCTTCGCTTATACGTTTAAGCATAGGGAAAACTACAACACCTATTGCATTTATAAATACTAGTAATAAATTAGAAATACTAATTGCCAAAGAAACTTTTGCATACATTTCAATACTCCATTTATTTTCAATGCTTATACGAACAATTCCTAAAATCAACATACTGGCAATATTTGCAAACATTAACTTTATTCCTATATTCGTATTATCAAAAGCTTCACTTATCGCAATTTTTCGCGGTACTGGTTTTGCCATTACTAAACTTTTACAAAACACAATACCTAGAACTAATGTGGATGTTTTAGCAACTACATCTGCCATAATCAAAGGCTGATAAGATTTTACACCAGCCAGAAGTAACAGAATCGTTCCAATAAAATATACACCCTTTTCGGCAACTACAAGTATTGAATATTCCCGAATTCTGTTCGAAATTTGCAAAAAGTACGTTAATAACGTTTTGGGGATCACGACAAGTATTGTTGCAGCAGTAATAGTCAAAATAATATGCTTATCAACATTGAACGAAATCAGATTGACTGCAACGATCAATATCAAAGAAATAATAAATTCAAAACCTGTCAAATACCAAAACTGAGAACTCATTAAACCACGATCATAATCGTCATAATCAATTCCTGCATATTTCAAATATATGCCATCGCACCACCCAAAATGGAAAAAGCCGGTATAACTTGCATAGAAAACATAAAGTTGATAATAGCCGTATTCTGCAACACCTATTAATTTAGGTACGATCATAACTGTAACAGATGAAAGTAATAATGATAATATATTTGAAACAAATGAATAACTCAAATTTTGTATAAATCGTTTTTTGCTCTTTACAACTTTTTCTTTTTGCTGCATACTGGATATAAATACCTTTCAAAAACTATTGGACAACCATACGTTAGACTGTGTTTGAAAAATAGAAGATGGTGCGATAACCTTCATCATGATAAAATAAAGGCAAAGGAGTGTCCCATTACGTTGAGATGATATGAGCCGACCAACGAAGAATGGAACCGCATCGCGCCTTTGCTGCCACCTGAAAACACGGGTAAACAAGGACGTCCCCGAAAGGATAACCGCACCATTCTGAACAGAATGGTTTGGCTTGCCTGCAGCGATGCGCCCTGACGAGACCTGCCGGAGCGTTACAGCTCTTGGCAAACCTTGTACAGTCGTTTTGTACAGTCGTTTTCGCAAATGGATCGATGACGGAATTCCGGATAACATTTTTCGCACTCTGAGCTTGGAAGATGAACTGGAAGAATTATCCATACACGCTTCTATCGTTAAGGGGCATCAGCACAGCACGGGTGCAAAAAAAGGGCGTTTCCAATGAAATCGGACACACAGCCGAGAAGGTGCTACCGCCAAGATCCATGCGGTAGTAGACGCCTACGGTTATCCTGTGTACTTCATAATCAGCGAGAGACAGCTCAGTGACATCAGTTACGCGATTCCTCTGCTGGAGCACGTCAAAATGAACGAAAGCTGAATGCTCGCCGACCGAGGCTACGACAGCAACAAGCCCATCCCGCAACGGAAACAAGTTTCAGCGTCACTGCGATTGGTGGCTCTTCCCCGATACGATAGGCTGCCGTCCACTTACTTGGGCTTCTACCTCGTCTCAATTCTAGTTTGGATAAAATGAACAACTGAATTTCTTTTTCAAACGGGGTCTATGGTGCTTATATATCACTCATTCTGAAATTTGAAAATCATACGTTCTCATTATTCCTTCCCACAATGTGGTCTGAGGTCTCCAACCTAATTTTCGAATCTCAGTCGTATCTAAAGCAACTCTGCGAGTCTGCAAATATTGTCTACTATTCTCAGCTTTATTCTGCCTTTGAAAGTTCACCCTAGTTCCAATCTCCTTTGCAATTTTGTTTGCTAAATCTATAATTCGAATCTCTTCACTTTCGTTCGCTATATTATAAACCGCCCCATTATTTCCGCTCAACAAAACAAGCATAATTGCATAAACAGCATCCGCTACATAGCAAAAAGCTCTCTTCATTTTCCCATCGCTCTTCAATATTATAGCTTCATGTCTCACCATGTTATTTATTAAATCAGCCATAATTCTTCCGTCATTGCAAATCGCCATACCAGGTCCAAATGCATGCGCAATTCTCACAATATTAAACGGGACCCCATATTCGTTGTAATTGCTCAACAAAGTCGCTTCCGCTGCACGCTTACTCTCCGGATAACAATTCCTCGCATTCATAGGATCTAATGCGCCATACATTTTTTCATTGAGTGTGGTTGGATCACCAGAGACTTCCCCATAAACCTCTCGCGTTGAAAGAAAAACTATTTTACTCTTATGACGTCTTGCAAATTCACACACTTGAATAGTTCCCATTGTATTTGCCTTGATAATTTCAAACGGATGCTCTGCAATCGAATGTGGATCTGCCATACTCGCACCATGAATGACATAATCTATACGTTCTGAAATACCAATTGGCAAACATACATCTTGTACAAGAAGATGTATAGAAGCATCTTTTAAAATATCGCCAAATTTAATTTTTGCCTTTTTTTCATTTCTTAATAGTAGCCAAATACCAATATCCATCTGCTTAACTTCATTCAGATAATGTAACAGAAACACAACATAGCTTGCAAGCATTCCCGTTGCTCCCGTGATCAAAATATTCTTACCTTGCAATTTTTCATACTCTATATTATTTGTTATAGTTATAACATCTTCTTCAATAATTTTATTCATAGTGACACCTCATTTATATCCTTATTCATACTCATAAATTTGTGCGTTTTCCCGCGCCTCAAGAATAGCGCGCATAGTATAAAAATCATCTGGAGTAGTGATTTTAATATTATCATATGGGCCATCTACAAGAAACATCAATTTTCCATAATACTGCATCATTGTGCATGAATCAATAAAGCTATTTTTACCTTCACTAAGAGCCTGTTCATGCGCACTTAATATATCTGTCAACCAAAAACTTTGTGGAGCCTTTGCGACCCTTGACTTTTCCCTATCTGTAACGTAATCGATTGCTCCATCCGAATTCACAACAACAATTGTTTCTTTAACTTTCGCCGTTGTTATTGCTGACCCATGTATCTGTACAGACTCTATATTATTCTTTAATACTTCATCTGTTATCAACGGACGAACTCCATCGTGAATCAGCACTATAGCTTCATTGCCCTCTGCTACTTCCTTTGCAGCAAGAAGACCGTTGTATATCGACAATTGTCCTGTTTTACCACCTGGCACAACTTTTTTAACTTTATCTATCCGAAATTGATAAAGTAAATTTTCTAAATATTGGATCCATGGCTCGACACAAACTACAACAATAGCATCGATTTCTTTGCAACGTTGAAAAACATCAAGTGTATGTATAATAATCGGTTTATTATACAATTCTAAAAACTGCTTAGGTCTTTCTTTACTATGCATTCGCGTACCAACTCCGCCCGCAAAAATAACACCAATATGCCGTTCCATATTATTTTATCCTCCAATCCATCATTCTACTTTTGATATTTTTACTTATAGAATACACTTTTTTCCGCTTAAAGCAAGCACAGTAAATAATAATACTCCATGCAATTTCATAGACTAACCCAAAATGAAATCTCCTAAAGAATTGTTCCGAAACCGGATAGAACACTATCGGATACAACTGCATTGCATAAAAAACCCAAGCATAACCGCCATTACGTTTTTTAGCGTTTTCATAAACCAACTCGAAAAACGCTCCCGATATTATGGGAAATATGATAACACCAAAATATCCAAAATCTTCAACATAAGGTCTTAATGCTGAATAGATATTTGCTTCAAAGTAATATCCATTTGAAGATTGATAAGTAATAAATTCATCAAATCTATTTGCTCCGCCATTTGTAACACTACCAACAAGCCTTTCAAAAATGCTCTGTACAACCCCAATCAAAGACATAAAGGTAGATGCGCCGTATCGAAGAGGACCCGTATAGTCTTGAATCCATACATTGAAATCATATAATCCAGCTCCACCATAGATGCTGACCGATCTCGCTAAATTAGACGAGTACTGTTTAGCTTTCCCCAATAAGAAAAAAACACCCAACATCAATAAAAGCATAGCTGCAACAAAGCCAACAATTTTAATATTCAAGTTTGTTCCAGCATAGTTTTTTTGAAAGAAAAGTACAGAAATCACAATCGTATAAATTGCAAATCTCAAGAATATATTCCGGTCCGTTGATACAACTACAAGCATGATCAGCATCACTATAGGAATGCAGAGCTTTATCGCAGAAATCCAATCTTTTTTTTGAATGCAACGCATCTTTAATAAGCCATAGACACTGATGTACGCAACGGCAACTACAATTTCACGCATCTGATTGAAAATGAAACCAGGGCTATAGTTATTGTATACAACGTTGTCATAAATTTTTCTCAAAGCAGCTGTAATTCCACCATTTAACGAAACACTTCCTATAACGCGAACTATATAAATCACGCAAAAAACAATAGAAATAAACATCATCAGGTTGATTGGATATACGTTCAAATCCTCAACCGGATCATTTCGTAATATTACACTATCTCCTGACTTTTTTCGCTTTTTATGTAACTCCTTGATTAGCGCACTTCCTATACCCCACGATACGATTGCCGTCAAAAGATACAACAAGAATTTTCCATTTATATTTGTACCCCAATTCTCCGTGTTGCACACAACAATCAGCATTGATACTGTTAATGCCAAACACAGCAGAAACCAAGGAAAAAGCAATTCTTTGTTTCCATAAAAGTAGGCAATAAGGGTAAAACTGAGTAATACTAAAAACGTAATAATATTCATGCATTGACCTCATATCCAAATGGCTCAGCAAATCAAAAGACTCCACTTAGAATTTTAAATAACAACCCCAACTTGCTTTCGTTCGTATATTGGCAAAAAGTTGGGATATACCGTATCAAATTAAGTTTACCACGACAAGTGTTTGCCTCTGCACATTTTTTTAATTCTGGGTATTTTGCCGACTGTTCCGGAAAACTTGCACAAATCTCCTGTGCAAGTTTGCTTCTACCATTTCTAAATTCTGGTTTAACTATTTTTTTAACTTTAGTAGCTATGTTCTTGCGTAAGCTTGTAGGAGCTGCCCCCACAACATTATTTTCATGTTGTCTGTATTTAATAAATGCTCTATTATCATATGTGATTTTTCCATAAACTGAAGCTACTTCAGCGACCCATACATCATGAATCCGAATTCGAAGTAAACTCTCAGATGGTCTATTTCTTTCATCCGACAACACTTGCCAAAACCACTGTGGAAAGACCATCGTACATCCAGCGATCATATTCTCATTCAATATTGATATTGGAGTTAAATGAATATTCTCTTCTTCTGAATAACGGATTTTTAATCGGTTTCCATATTTATCCACACACTCCTGATTTGATCCATATAACGCAGCACCGGTATCCTTTAATTGGCGTATCGCTTCTTGAACTTTATTAGCCTCCCATATATCATCTTGATCTGCAAATGCATAATAATCATAGTGATTCGGCACATTATATAATAAACTCATAAAACTATTTGCCACGCCCAAATTACAGCCATTTTGAAGATGGATTGAATCATTTTGCTCAACATATTGTTTTAAATACTCTTGTGTACGGTCAGAAGAACCGTCATCGCGAATATATAAATCCAAATCGACATTTTGTTGATTCATTATGCTATCTATCTGCTCACACAAAAATTTCTCCCCATTATATGCACTAAGTAAAACAGCAACTTTATCCATAAAAAGCACCCTTTAGCGATAATATGCATTAAATAAATGATGTGATACCTGTTTTTCTTTTGGCGGAAGCTGCATATAATCCCCATAAATACTGCTAAGATATGTATCATACGCCGCTATTGCCTTAAATGAGCTATTTTCGAACTTAACATCTATGTATTCGGTAAAAACTTCTTTAGGAAGAATCTCTTTTTCACGATAAGAACCTCCGACCGCACCAGCAAAATTTGCTTGTTCAAAGCTAATTTTTTTATAATATTTTTCAAGATTTTCAAACATACTCTTCTTATTTATAAAACGGCTTGCTACAAAAAGTGCCAACCGAATCGGTTCATAATACCACGCATGTGTTTTGGATCTAAAGAAATTCTTCCATTGGGATGCAACGATTAATTCTCTCTGTACAGCTTTAGCCCGAAAAGCCCTAATAGCTGATGCCTCTGTATCCCCTAGACCATCTATCACAAACACATCTATGGAAACACCTATTTTTTTCTCTTTCTCAAAAATCTCTTTTTCTTCAATTATTGTTTTAGGGTCATAAATTTTCGCAGACAAATCAACATATTCTGGATCATTATCATGGCACTGTAAAGCAAATTTTGTCTTGTTTTCCTTACAATACTTCAAAAATTTCTCATAATCTGGCCGGGGCATCATAACATCTATATCATCATCCCAGGGAATATACCCTTTATGCCTGATTGCCCCCAACAACGATCCTCCTCCTAACGAGTATTTATAACCCTCTTTGGCACAAATCATATCCATTTCTGTCAGCAAAGCTAACTGAATCTTCTTTAGTTCTGCTAAATCTATCTTTTCCCTATTCATATACAATTTTCCTTTTCATTCATCTGTATCTTTTTGACCCAAAACGGCATATCTATCAATCCAACCAAAGTTCCTACCCCATAGCTAACATGAAGTAACAGAAAAACAAAAGGCAACAATAATTTAGCTATTGAAAAATCTGACTTTATTAACTCTGTCACCGTACAAGCCAGAATTAACAATACATATGCCGACCACATTAAAATCGCCAACGTAGGATGTCCACACACCGCCAAGATAGAAGTCAACAAAATGCCCAGCACAAATACAAATGGTACAAAATGATAAACAGAAAAGCAGTGGGGGTTGATTCCCATCGTTCGACCAATCCAAAAACCATTAAGATATTTTTGGCGAAGCATACCTTTTAACGTACTACGCGTATGCTGATATGAAACAATCTCTGGATCATAATGGAGTTTATATCCCGCTTTAGAGATACGTTCGCTCATATCATTATCCTCTGTGCGCGCCAGCCGCGTGTCATAAAATCCAACTGTATCATAAACTTCTCTGCTATACATTCCATGAAAAATTGAAGATACATATCTTGGCTTATCAGCATTTCTATATGCCGCTATACTGCTGCCAAACATTGATTGTTCCGCTGCAAGTAACATATTTTTCCATGGTGTCTGCTCATCAATAATATTTGGTCTTTTTCCTCCGCTAACTTTTTCACCGCTTTGCAAGATCTTAACATTTTTAGAAATAAAATCATTTGGTATAGTTGCATGTGCGTCTATACGAACAATAGCATCTCCAGAATAATTCTTTAGCGCAACATTGCAACCAAATGGCAGAGTCTTTTCAGGATTTTCTAAAACTACAACTCGAAAGAAATCATTATGTGTTTCAGAAAAACTTTCCATTATAGATTTAGTACTATCTTTTGACATGCTGTCAATTAAAAGTACTTCTATTCTGTTATGCGGATAATCCTGATTTTCCAAATCATGCAATAATTGCGGCAAGCTTCTTTCTTCATTATAAGCTACAATTACAAAAGAAACAATCATATATCTTTCTCCTACACAGAATTCACATAAATTAAAAGTCACACGAATCATCAAAACAAAAAATGTGCCAAATCACCTAATTAATCATGCAACTTAACCTCAAACACTTTGAATAGCCTGTTTCATTTGTATGAAATTAATCTATAATTCTCACAAATTATACCAATTCCATAATCGAAATACATTGATGGGTTCCAGCTCTTTATAATCATTATTTTATTAATTATACTATACATTCATGGACTTTGCAATACATAAGAAAAAGATTGAATGTGTCTAGTATAGAAAAAGCAGATGCACCCGATGTGGATTCGGGGCATCTGCTTTTTGCTGTCTTTCGATTTCAAATTTTACTCTGCTTCGCTCAAAAGCATACGGTCATTATCGAGGGCTTTTCCGGCGGCTTGCTTGAAGCGGTCGAGGAGATCGGCAACAGTCATGTGGGCACGCTCTTCGCCGGTGACGTCCAGAATGATCTTACCGGCGTTCATCATGATGGTGCGGTTGCCGAGCTCCAGTGCGGACTGCATATTGTGCGTAATCATCATACACGTGAGGTGGTTTTCCTCCACGGTGTTTTTCGTGATCTCGAGCACCTTTTCGGCGGTGGCGGGGTCAAGCGCGGCGGTATGCTCATCGAGCAGAAGGAGCTTCGGCGGGTTATATGTGGCCATCATAAGCGTGAGCGCCTGGCGTTGGCCGCCGGAAAGCAAACCCACGGGCTGGGTCATGCGGTCTTCGAGCCCCATACCGAGCAGGGAGAGGCGTTCGCGAAACACCTGTCTGTCCTTGCGGGAGATAGAGCTGAGCCAACCGCCGTGCCCCGCTGCGAGCGCGAGGTTTTCTTCGATGGTCATGCCCGGTGCGCTGCCGCGCATGGGGTCCTGAAACAGGCGGCCGATGCTGCGGGCACGCTTATACTCCGGCATGAAGGTGATGTCCTTGCCGTCAAGCTCGATCTTGCCGCTGTCCGTGAAAAAGCTGCCGGAAATAGCGTTGAAGAGCGTGGATTTGCCCGCGCCGTTTGCGCCGATGACGGTGATGAAATCGCCCTTTGCGGCGTGGAAGCTGAGGTCTTCGATCGCCTTTTTGGCGTTGACCGTGCCGGGGTTGAAGGTCTTCGAGATATGCGTGAGTTTAAGCATGGGTGCGCTCCTTTCCGAAACGGCGCTTCAGATACGGAAGCTGTTTTTTGAGGTACGGCCCGGAGATTGCCAGAATGACAATAACGGACGAGACGAACTTGAGCATGAACGCGGGCAGGTTGAATCGCAGCGCGATGGTATACACAAGGCGGAACACGAACGCACCGACAACCATGCCGAAGATACGCAGCGGAATTTTGCCCTTGCCGAAGAACGCGCCGCCGATGAGGAGCGATGCCAGCGCAACCGTAACCATGCCGGTGCCGATATCGATGCTGACAGACTTTTGCGACTGCGCGAGCAAGCAGCCTGAAAGCGCCGTAAACGCATTGGAAATGCACAGGCCGATGATGGTCGTTTTAACCGGGTTGATGGACGAGGAGCGAACCATGTCCGGGTTATTGCCCGTCGCACGAATGGCGAGGCCGAGGCGTGTGCGGAGGAAAAGTCCCAAAACGACCGCCACGAGTACAACCGTGATGATGATGACGATAAGCTTATATTGCCCCGCAAGCGGTGTGTTTTCGAGCACCGAACGCATTTTGGTGAAGACCGTATCGGAATTATTGAGGTTCAGAAGCGACGCGCCGTTCATGATGCCGATGTTAACGGAATAAAGCGCGGTATTGACGATGATGCCGGCAAGCAGACTATCAATGCCCATTTTCGTCTGCAAAAGAGCCGTGACGAATCCGGAGACCATGCCGATCGCCATGGCGGCGGGGATTGCCAGAAACGGATGCCCGGAAAGCGCGACGGACGCGCCGACAACCGCGCCGAGCGTAAAGCAACCGTCTGTGGAAAGGTCGCATACGTTCAGCATGGAATAGCTCAAAAACAGTGCCAAAACAGTCAGCGAGCTGATGAGACCGAGCTCCAGCGCTGTCTGCCCAAGGGTCAGGATTGAATCGAAAGACATACAAAAACTCCTCGTTTTGCAGATTTGTGGTGATATGCCGAAGCCACGCGCCCGAAAACCGGGTGCATGGCAGCGGCGATTGCATTCTTATGGGTAAGTAAGGTATTGATGAAGTATGGTAGTATGAAGTGTTTGAAAGCTTATGGGGTAGGATAAGCTTTTGAGAGATTTAAATTAAGACTCGAGATCGCTGAAGCTCTCTGCGGTCGTGATCTCCTCCACTCTCGTGCAGTACGGGGCAAAAGCTTCGGAGACGGTATCGAAGTCGAGGCCGAGCTTTTCGCAGATTTCGGTGTTGACCGTTGCGGTGCCGTTGTCGAACGTGATGACCGGGGTGGTCGCCGGGTCTTTGCCTTCGGTGAGGATGGAAGCGATCATATCTGCGGTCTCACGGCCGAGGTTTGCGTAATCGACGCCGTAGCCGAGGAACGCACCGTTGAGGGCGAAGGAATCGGCGCCGGTGTAGTGCGGGATGCCTGCGTCAGCAAAGGTCTCGTAGATAGCGAGCTCTGCCTTCATGATGGTGTTATCGGTCGGGGTGAACACGGCGTCTACACCGTCGGAAACGAGAGCCTGTGCGGCGAGCGCGACTTCTTCGGCGGTCGTTGCGGTGCGCTCTACATATTCAACACCTTTGTCGTCGAGGTACGCCTTTGCGTGCTCGATGGCGGCGGTGGAGGAATCCTGTCCTACGTCGTACAAAAGGCCGATCTTCTTGGCATCGGGGTTCTGGGCGAAGATAAGGTTCATGACAGAGTTGGTATCGAGGTTATCGGAGGAGCCCGTCACGTTGCTGCCCGGCTCTTCAAGGGAAGCGACAAGACCCGCGCCGACCGGGTCGGACACGGCGGCGAACACGACAGGCGTTTTGCTGTCTTCGGTTGCGGACTGCATCGCCATGGCGACCGGGGTCGCGACACCGACCATGAGATCTACGTTATCGGCTGCAAAGTTTGCGATGATCTGATTCATGACGTTCGCGTCGGCGTTACAGTTGTCGTACTTCACGTTGATTGTGATGCCCTGCTCGCTTTCAATCTCAGCGAGACGTGCATTGATGTTCTCAACGATCTGGTTTAAGGAAGCGTCATCGACGTAATTGCAGATGCCGATGGTGTACGATGCGCCGGAAGATTCTTCGCTTGCGGTGCTCTTTTCACTCGACACACTGCTTTCGGAAGCGGCGGACGAAGAAGAGTCGCTTGACGCGGAGGACGTGGAAGAAGCTGTGCTCTGACCGCTGCAAGCGGCGAGGCTGAGGGTCATAGCGGCAGCGGTGATCATGGCAAATACGTTTCTGAGTTTCATAAATTTATCGATCCTTTCAGGTTTGTTTTAATGCGTTCAAATGCGGGTTCAAAATTTCAGATGCAGCGCGGCTGCGCCATCGTTTTGTGTAAACAAACATGAAATAACCTCCCTGAAAACAAAAAAACCTGTCCCTGCAATCACTTGCTGGGACAGGATCAAAATTCCTGCGGTGCCACCCGGCTTGGTATGTGAAACACACACCCTCTTACGCGTACCATCATACGCAGACCTTTGTTTACGGAGAGCCACACTCCGTCTCACATACTCGGGAAATCCTTTTCTGTTCGCCCTCAGAAGTCCATTCCGCTTTATCTTTCCGCCGTGATCCCACCATCCACGACTCTCTGTGAGAAAAGTTGTCTAAAGCGTACTCACTCTTCCTCAACGGTTTAGTGCATTGTAGCACACATTTTTTCGGTTGTCAATTAGGTTTTTGAAAAAATTTTGATTTTTTGTAAAAAAGATAAATTTTGTTAAAAACGGCCCATCAGCAATGCTCAAGATTTATAAGCCACTCGGCGCAGGCGTTCTCTACGACGAGCCTTGCCGCAAGGGCGGAATTGCCCGGAGCTAAGCCACACCCACCGCTCGTTGCGAGTGGCAGAGTTCATATCGCCTTATTATGCAAATCGTATTGCGGTCATCCTGTGACCTTTTTGTTATTCAAATGCAGCACGCGGTCGCACTTTTCGGAGATGAACGCATCGTGCGTGACGATGATGCAAATTTTGTCTTTGCAGACCTGCTTCAGAGCCTCAAACATGCCCTCTGCGGAGGCTTTATCGAGGTTCGCGGTGGGCTCATCGAGCACGAAGACCGGGCGGTCATCGTAGAAAATGCGCGCCAAAGCAACCTTGCGGCGCTGACCGCTGGAGAGATTTTTGCCCTCCGGCTCGATCTCGTACTCCGCTGTTTTTTCGTTTACAAACTCCGTAAGGTTAGCAAGGTCAACAGCTTTGCGGAACTTTTTCTCGTCAAACGGCTGATCCATGCAGATGTTTTCTTTGAGCGTGCCCGCGAAAACGGAGACGAAGCCGGAATCGTAGCTTAAATAATTGCGAATTTCCGCGCCGTGGACGGTTTTATTGCCGATTTTGAGCTCGACCTCGCCGCCTGTGGGCGTATAAAAGCCGATAAGCAGCTTTGTGAGCGTGCTTTTGCCGCTACCGTTTTCGCCGGTAAGCGCGACGATCTCGCCCGTGTGCACCTGCGTTTCGGCGTGGGACAGGATGACTTTTTCCTCGTCATACGCAAAGGAGAGGTCTTTGGCGGTGAGCGCTGCGCTGCCTGCATTTTGGACAGCGGGCTTTGCGGTTTGTGTGCTATTTTCGGTGGGCATGGAGAGGATTTCCCCGATGCGGTTTGTGGAGACCTTCACTTCGTTGACCTCGGCCATCCAGCCCGAAATGTGCAGGAACGGACCGTAGAAGAAGCTGACGAGGTTCACAACGGCGATGAGCGTGCCGACGGTGGTTTCGCCGCGCACGACAAGGAACGAGCCCATGCCGAGCGCGATGATGAACATGCCAACGCCGAGGAAGTTATTGAGGAAACCGATGGCGCCCTGCAAAACGCTGAGTTTGCCGACGTACTTCTGCTTTTGCGCGTATGTATCCCCCACGCGCTTCTGCACCCAGCCGAGCACGCCGTAGGACTTAAACAGCATGTACTGGCTCAAAAACTCCTGTAAGATATTGCGGTTTTTGTCTTCGTTCTGCATGATCTGAATGCTGTTCATCTCAAGCTTCGGGGAGATGCGGATCATGGTGAAAATCAAAATCGGCACGACGACGATCATGACGACCGCGAGTTTCCACTCGAGGAGGAACATCAAAATAAAGCTGACGACGAACGTGAAGCTCTCGAAAAAGATGCTCGGGATGAGCGTTTTGGAATAGAAATTCGAGAGGGTCTCCGCGTCTTTTGTCATGCGCATGAAGTAGTTATCCGCCGCGCCGCTGTCGAACGTCCTTAAGTCTGTGCGGTATAGGTGCTCCACCATGGCGCTGCGCAGAGAAAGCTCCATGCGGCAGGAAAGCTTGCCCTGCAAAACGGACGTAACGACCTGTGAAATGCCGAGCACGAGCAAAACGCCGACCGCGATGATAAGACATGTGGTGAGCGGCATGGCGCTTGCATTTGTGGCGATGTCCAGGAACATTTTCATCAAAACAGACACCGCGATGACGGAAACGCCCAGCAGCACGGAAAAAATAACGAGCAAAATAAACTGCGGAACATTTTGACGGATGAGGTGAAGGGAATGCCGGTTTTGCTCTTTCTTCATTTCAAAATCTCCTTTTTGTTGTCTGAACTCATCATGTGACAACATGAAAATTCAGCCGTTTATTTGTTTTTGTGCAAAAGATCGACTTGCTCTCCCGTTTAACACCAGTATACTACATCATCAAAAATTTGTCTACTTTTTTTGCAAAACCATCTATTTTCACAATCAATTCGTCGAAATTTCCGCAAAATGACGAAAGCCGACGGCAGGGGCTTTTTCGCACCGAGATAATCCCCTGCGATGCAGCCCAGAAGCACCGTGACAGCACCGCCGAGCGGCAAGACGAAAAGACTCTTTAAATCAACATTCCAGATGACTATGAGCGCTATGAACGCGCCCGCCGTAAGCAGGGCCGCGCGCAGGGAGCGCCACAGCAGATACGCTGCTTTGTTTTCGTTTTTTTCCGGGTAGACCGTAACGGTCTGCGGATGTTTCATGCGCGTTCGTGACGGGGCGCACATCGGAAAGCGGGTTGGAGTAACGCTGTGCGTTAATGATGCGCATCTGGTTTTCAAGGCTCGGGTAGCCGATGGAAAGGCAGATCATGAAACGGTCGAGCTGCGATTCCGGCAAGGACGGTATCCGGCACTTCGAGGTAATCTACCTCAAGCTTCTCGCTCCAATCGAGATCAATGGCCTGCACATACTGCGGTACAGAGAGGCGATGCACCGCCATGTTCTCGCTTGTTTCGTTCTTCCACCAATCGACCATACGCGTATACTGCGGCGTGTAGGATTTCATGGTTTGAAGATAGACGAGTGTGTTATACATAAAATCTACGTCATAGGTATCACGGTTCATCCAGTAGGAGTTGAGCGCGATATCGAAGCTCTGCGGCACGATTTTTCTTTTTACCGCGTGCAAAGCACAGCAGCCAAACCGCCAGAATAACCTCAAGGCAAAGAATGATGATAAGCCAGAAATTATTTCCGAGCGTCTCCAAAAGTTTTGTGAACATATTCATGCGGCATTCTCCTTTTTTCCTCTGTTGTAAGCTGCCGCCGCGGGGCGCGACCTATTCTCCCCCAAACCGTTCCACCGCATTACACAGGGAACCAAACGCAAATAAAGCCGGTCCATAGAACCGGCATATCTGTTAAGTCATATCAATCGAGCTTTTCGATGGCCTCCACGATCTCCTTCTGATCTTTGCAGACCTCTTCAAAAAGCGATTCGTCCGTCAGCGGAACGGCGCCGCGCACGGCCTCCGTTAAAGCGGATGCCGATTTTTGCAGGCGGTCGAAGCCGAGGTTCTGTGCCACACCCTTTAAGGTGTGCGCCGCAATGAAAACATCTTTCCAGTTTTTGGCTTCCGCAGCTGCTGTAAGCCGGTTATAGGTCGGGTCGTTTGCGTATTTGCGCACGAACTTGCCGATCATTGCCTCATTCGGGATGCGTTTCATCACGTTTTTGAGGTCGCCGCCGATTTTCTGATATAATTCTTCAAGCTTCATAATCTGTCACCTTTCTGCAATTCCTATCTGCATGCCGCATGATTTACATTCGCGTGTTTCGCTTTATTTTCGTACATGCGCAGGTCTGCCTGCCGAATGGCTTCGGAGAGCGGGTGTACGCGGTATACGCCGCCAAGGCTGACATCAAGCTTCACCTCGGGGTAATCCGGCAATTTTGTCTCCTGCACGGCGCGTCTGAGCTGCTTTAAACGCTCATAGAAAACCTCTTCGCCGATCTTGGAGAAGATGAGGAGGAACTCGTCCCCGCCGTAGCGGATAAGCGTATCGCTGCCGCGGATGCCGGAACGGATTGTATTCGCGATGGTTTTCAGCGCTTCATCGCCCACAGGGTGGCCGTATGTATCGTTAATCTGCTTAAAAAGGTCAACATCCACGATTGCTACGGCATCTGCGCTTTCCAAATTGGACTGGAAACTCTCAAGATACAGTCTCGTGTACGTTCCGGTCAGGGTATCGCGGTAGAAGTTCATAAACGAAGAACGCGTTGGCGCATCGTTGTCGCCGCCGCAGCGTGCGCACTCCGCTTCGTCTTCATGCGAAGCAATCTCCAGTGTGCAGGTACGTCCGTTGACGTTGATATGTTTAGAAAGCACGAAGTACATTTGCCTGTCACGCATTTCAAGCTTGGTGACCCACTCTTTTCCTTCCAGAGAGCGGGAAGAAATACAGTTTTCGCACGGCTCGTTTCTGCCCCAAATTTCATAGCAGTGTATCGGCGTAGTGATTACTTTTCCGTCTTTATCCAGCTCAAGGTTCTCGTTCGTTTTCGGATCAACAAGGCGCACCACTTCAAACACGCGGCTCAAATCTTTCAAAAGATGAGACACACTATATTCAGAGCATTTTTCGAACGCTTTTTCTCCGCGCCGCACCATTTCATCCTGAATATCTTCAAAGCGTCCAAGCACGCCGGCATAATTTTTGTATTTAGTTGTCCAAAGCGATTTTGCCGTAAGGCGCTGCCAGCGATATTCCCCGTTAACGGGGATCTGCACAATCATTTTCACTTCCGGTCTTTCCGGCGTTGTTGCTTTCAGCTTTTCACGCAAAGCAAGCCAATCCTTTTCAGAGAGCAGCGAAACGTCGTTCCATTCCGTCAGATACATGGATTTTTCTCGTTGATCGACCGGCGCATTCCAATCTTTGAGATGTACGGTATTTGTCCAGTGGTCAAATTCAAACTGGATACCGCCGCACTGCTCTGCGAAGAATTCCGCCTTTTTCTGCTCGAAGGTGAGCAGGCTGTGCGCACGGTTATTAGGCATAAGTTCTTTTTGCTCGAGCATTTCATCGGAAAGGCGCTTTGCTTCCTGACGGTAATCGAATCGTCTGGGGTCTGTGTGCATGTTCTCGAAAAGCTGATCCTGCACGTCCAAAAGGCACTGTATCAAAAGCGGATTGAAGGCGCCGCATTCGCCGTTTGTAATCATTTTAATAGCGGTCGCGTGGTCGAACGACTTTTTGTAGCAGCGTTCGCTTGTAAGCGCGTCGTACACGTCTGCCATGGCGACGACCTGCGCGGAAATCGGAATCTCATCGCCCTTGAGACCATCCGGGTAGCCGCGGCCGTCCCAACGCTCGTGGTGCCAGCGGCAGATCTCATGCGCCAGATTCATCAGCGTTTCGGATTGCTGCATACCGATGTCGCACAGCATCGAGTCACCGATGGCGGCGTGACTCTTCATAATCTCCCACTCTTCGGGGTCGAGCTTGCCGGGTTTATTTAAAATCGCTTTCGGAACGCTGATCTTACCGATGTCGTGCAGTGCGGAAACCGAAGCGATCATAGAGATATCCGTTTCCGTCAGCGGGTATTTATCCGTGATCTCAATCAAGCGGCGCAGGAGAATGTCCGTCATCGTGCGCACATGCAGAATATGCTGGCCGCTTTCGTTGTTGCGGTATTCGATAACATGGCTCAAAATATTGATCATCGTGTTGTTCGTCTTTTCACGCTCGTAGACCTGCTCCTCCACAAGGCGCACAAGGCGCTTTTGGCGGGCATACAACATGAGCGTATTTTCGACACGGCGGCGGACGACCGTCAGATCGAACGGTCTGCTGATGTAATCCGAAGCGCCGAGGTCATAGCCGCGGCGGATGAAATCCACATCGCTTTCGGACGAGATGATGATAACCGGCACCTCGCTGATCCAATGCCGCAGATTCATAATCTCCAGCACGCCGAAACCGTCCATTTTCGGCATGTTGATGTCAAGCATCACGAGGTCGATATCATCGTTTTTTTCGAGGATATCGACGGCTTCTGTGCCGTCTTTTGCCATGACATATTCGTATTTATCGCTGAGTATTTCCTCAAGGAGCATTTGGTTCATTTCCGAATCGTCCGCGATGAGTATTTTTTCCTTTAAACTCATAGATTTCTCCTTGCAGCGCTTTCTGTTTCGTCTCACAATTTATTCTTTATCGGAAAGCGCTTTCATTTTTACCGATAGAATGACTTGCCAAAGACAGAATTCGCTATATTCTCTGCAAATTCGTCAAAAAGTGGATAAAAAGCAGCAATTCTATCTATTCTACACAATAAAGAACACTATTTAAATACACTGTATTTCTATTTTATCATATTTGCTTTTTACGTGCAAGAAAAATCGCATGAAATCATACTTTTTTAAAACAAAGCGTATACAATTTCTTTATTGCAAAAACACCGCGCCTGCGGAGCATTCCGTTTGGCGCGGTGTTTCTCAGTTTTCTGTATTGCGGATGTCTTCGGCACGGGCGCGGCCCTCTGCGGTGTCTTCGGTCGTCACATTGAGCTTTTCCACTTCAAAGGTGGTTTCGGCCAGCGTGTTTTTATTTTCGCTGTCTTTTACGCTCAGCCGCACTGTGAAAAGGGAGGAAACATCGTCATACGTTAAGCTTTTCACCTCAGCTTTAATACCGTAGGGATACGCCTTTGCGGGCAGAATGTCCTTGCCGCCAAGCTGCACATGCCCTTCCGGCGTAGTGGTAAACGCGGTGTAATCGCCGCTGCCGAACTGCTGGCTGAAAAAGCCCGTAACGTTGCCGCTGCCGTCTACTTTCAGTGTGCCGGAATAGCGCAGCTCATCGCTGATGGTGGTCGTAAGCGTGGAGCACAGCACCTGCGCTTCCGAATATGAAACGGATTTTGCGTAGGAGCGCACGCCAAGCTGCACCCCCAACACCATCACCATGCTGACAAGCACCAAAATGGCGACTGTGCAGAGCATTTCCACGAGCGTTAAGCCTTTTTTATCTTTCAGCTTCAAGTTCCCGCCCCCTGCTCTTTGCTTTCCCTGTAATACGTGTAGCCGTTTTTGCTTGTGTATTCATCGACTTGAACATGGATGATTTTTGTGGCACTGTTTTTATCCTTAATGGTCAGCGTTTTTTTGCTGCCCTTGTCGGCATTCTTATACGTTAAAGCCACATCGGTTTTGCGCACCTTGGCATTTACTTTGGAGGCCGTGGAAACTGCGGTGGAGAGAAAAAGCATAACGAGCACCACGACCAAGATGGCCATGAGCGTTTCCACCAGTGTTTCCGCTTTTTGTGAACGCAGCTTTTTCAACCCGTTACCTCCTTTTGCAGCTTTGCCTTATTCCATTCGAGTGTTTGGGTGACGACCTGCGTGGATCCCGTATCGCCGGAGGTTCTTTCCTCCGCCAGTTTGCCCTCCATAGTCAACACCATGCGGCAGGGGTGTTCGGAACCCACACCGTTTGTGAATGTTGCAGTGAGGTTATACACCTTGCTGCTTTCGTCACTGCCGGTGCCGACTGATACAAGGATTTCTGCCGATACATCTTCATAACCGTCTACGGAGAACGTGTAGGTCTTTGCATAAGTGGACGTCGTGTTCACTCCTATAAACCATGCGCCGATGTCATTGATCATATCTCCCACCGCACATGTGGCCTTTATCGTATCTTTCTTCGTAGTGGTCGTTCCATCCGCATGCGTCACCGTGGTCGTAACATCTTTATACCGACCCGTAAGGCTTTGGAAATCGTCGCGCACGAGCTCGGCGGCAGAGCTGACCGCGAGGTAGGCCTGCTGCTGCTCTTTTTCCGAGCGTTTATTTACGGCGGCGCTGGTGGCGGCGGAGATGATGACCGCGCTCACCATGATGCCAACCAGCATAAGCAGCAGCGCCATCATCATGGAAGCGCCCCTTTGGCTATTCAGTTTTCTGCGGATCGCCTGCATTTTCGGCACCTGCCTTTTTGTTGATTTACGGTTCAACGGTCTCGCCGCCTGCTGCGGTATCTTCCCAAACGGCGTAAAGAGTGAGTTCGGTCTTATTCTCCATCGCCATAAAGTTTACGATGCTCTGAATTGAGTCCCCATCTGCATACTTCTCTGCATCCGTAGCCGTCAACGCCCACCCCTTAAAGGTGGATGTTTCCTTTGTAAACGCATTCTGCGGAAGGGTGTCCGTTATTTGAATCTTATCATAAGCATACGAAACATCAGGCATCGTACCCAAACCGCCGTTGGCATCAAACTGGATGGTATAGGTGTTCGGAACCGCCTTGATCTCAGTATCTGCGAAAATCTCGGGGAGATTATCAAAGTCAAACGTATAGCCTAAAATAGCTGTTGCCAACTTGTTCTTTTCTTCTTCTGTTAACGTCGGCTTTTCGCCGTAAGATACCTTTTTCTCCAGCACCAAATCATCGTTTACCGTTACAAATTTCACCTTATACTCATTGGAAACAATAGTGTACGGGGTGGTGAGGTTGTAGGCCACGTCACCGTTTTTGAGGACGATCTTTAGGGTGATCTCGCCTGCCGCGGCGGATTCCACCTTTACGGCGCGGTATTGGAACTTCGTGTCGTTCGTTTCTGTCGTCCACTCATCGTTTACCGTCACTTTGTAGGTGTGATTTTCATCGGTGTAGGTGTGATTTCCATCGGTCGTGATGCCGTCTTCACGCACAGTGTAGGTGGTTTCCCCTGCGGTGATCTCGATTTGATCGACCGTAAAGTCTTTCAAATCGGTATACTCATTCGTTGCGTAGAGGAACAGCGCACTTCCCTGCATGGCGGGGCGGTTTTCCGGGTATTCAACGGTCGTACCGGTGTAGGAGGTCGTGGATTTTTTCGGCGTGTGCGGCAGAGAAATCTGGTTATAGACGCTGCCGTTTGTCAGGCCAAGCACATCACTTGGCTTTGTTGTAGCGCTGATATACAGCGTAGCCGTGACCTCTTTTGCGGGCTCCGCGGCAGTTGCCGCGCCGTACGGATATGTGCACGTGATGCTCACCGTGGCTTCGCCCGCGGCAAAGCCGGTAAGCGGCAAGGAGAACGTGCCGTCTGCGTTCAGCTTGATATCGTCCTTACTGCACTCGATGACATCCTGCTGCACGCCGTTGTTATCGACAGCAATCTCCCATTTAAGCGTCTTTTCGGTCTCGGCAAGCAGCTGCTTGTCGTTTGCGTCCTTTACGGTCAGCGTAATCGTATCGGTGTCGCCGGAATAAACCGAAATGTTCGTAGAAGAAGCCTCCAGCTTGAGCGATGCCGTAACTTCGATTGTAAGGCGCGCGATGTAATTGCCGAGCTTCGCCTCTGCGACGACCGTGCCGACGTTCTGCCCGATGAATGTGACATCGTAGCAGTTATTCTCACGATTATACACAATGCGGCTGACTATTGCTGCGGCCTTATCGTTTGTGAGTTCGTTTCTGTTTTCGTCGTACAGCTTGATTTTCGGCTCTGCGCTCGTATCTACATCGCTGCTGGCGACAAGCAAATGTGTCTGCAAAAGCGCCTTGCCGTTTTCGTTGTCGTTCAAAGTGCTGTCTTCCGCTTTTGTTTTGATATCCGCAAGCAGGTCGAGCTTCTGGGAATTTTCTTCCCATAAGAGACCGATGCGCGGCCAGCGGCCGTAATGCAAATTGACTGTGCTGCCGAAGATATCGGTCTGTGTCAGAACCGTCGGGAACGGATAGTTAAGCCCCTGCAGCGCCGTATCGTTGCCCGGGAAGCTATACTTGCCGTCGATATTCTGCCCCTGCTCGGTGATGGTAACGGTGGAGAAGCTCTTATAGCTTGAGCCGGACTGGTAGTTCTTGTTCAGTTTCGTCAAGAATTCGCTGCTCTGCATTTCGGCATACGTTACGTATGGGGTGGAATCATTGAACAACTTGATCTCACGCCCCCGCAAACCCTGATGCGTCATGTTCAGGTTCAGGTTAGACCAACTTGAGGGAGTTTTACCGCCATATTCGCGGTAATCATCTGTATTTAATACGGCGGATTCAAGTGCATAACAGTTATGAATCTCGATATAGTCGTTTTTAACATTCGCAAAATTTTCCTGCATTTCGCCATTGGAGGCGATTGCCTGCGTACTCTTTATAATATTTTGCTCGTTGGCTTTACCACGTTTTGGCATCTCAACATAACTGTAGCAGTTTTCAACCTTGAGCACACGACTCACATCACCAACCAAAGTTGCTAAACCGCCGCTGTTTCGCATGACAATACCGCCAACAAGGCCGCCCATCCAGATATTCGCACCCTGAGTATAGTGCTTATACCAAGATTTAGCTGTGCTTCTCATAGAACCGCCAGCATAACAATATCGCACTGCGCCACGAGAAACACCGGCAATACCGCCGACACGCAGATTTTGATAAGGGTCATTATAGCCGATATTGATAATAATATCTGTTACAGCGGAACAGTTTGTAATATCCATGTTTGTCATGCCGACAAGACCGCCGACACTGCCGCCGCCCCAACCCGGGGCCTTTGCATGGTTATCCTGAATGGTATAGCCGGAAACCGTGCAGTTTGTAAATACACTTGCAGGATTGTCTCTGCCGGCCGCAAAGCCGACAAGACCGCCAACGCAGTACCAGCTCTCACCATCCTTTGTAGCTTCGATTACATTGCCTTCATCCGAGTATACGACCACATTTTTAACCGTTGCACCGACCGTAATGCCAAAAATACCAACACATTCCGCATTGCTGTGAATTTCAACATTTTTGATCGTATATGCCTGTCCGTCATAATGAGAAGCAAAATATGACATTGTCGGATCAGCCTTTGCTGTACTGCCTGCATTATCATACATACTTCCGATAGGCGTGAAGTTATTGGTCTTACCAAGTGTACGGTATTCTGAGGAAGCATTCAAATCGTGTGTTTGATTCCAATACAGCTCCTTTCCGCTTTCCGATACCGTGCGAGAATCGCCGTAAACCTGATACGTGTATTTATCCTTAAACGTATTCCAATCCCCTTGGTTCTGAGACACAATGGAGGTGTTTGTATTGCTCTTTCCGGAGTTCCAGTTGATAAACTGCAGCTGCGAGACGGAGCGAATCTCGTAAGCGTTGCCGTTGGCGCCGGGTTTGACGTCACCTGTTTCTGTCGTTTTGCTCTGTACTTCGGAGCTATCGAGGCTCATAGAGTTTGCAAAGAACGGGTTGACGGTGTAGGCGTATACGGTAGCATCCGTTCCGTTGCCGTAATCCAGCCACCATGTGCCGTTTTCGTTGTTACCGATCAAATACATTTTGTTTTCGCCGGTTTCATATGCGACAAACGTATAGCCGGGCATCTGCTTACCGAGCGCTTCGCCGGCTTCTGCATTTTTTGCAACGCTCATGAAGTTTTCATTGAAGTATGCAGCACTTAATGAAGTCGTCAAATTATTGCTGTTCGCATAGAAATAGCCGTAGCCGTAATGCGTTACAACGCCGCCGTCGTCGTGCTCTTCACAGAGAGAGTCGCCCTTTAAGATGTCGTTGTTTGCGCTGGAAATTTCATTGCCTTGGCTTGTGCCCACGTAGCTGAAGTGGTAGCCGCTGTTGCTGCCGCTGTCTTCATATTCCCAGTAGAACACACCGAGCGTACCGATGTCCTTCTGCACGGGCCAATCGCCGTAATGCACGGTCTTCCCTGCTGCATTGCGCACGACTGCCGGGTAGATATAATAATCGCCGGTCGTTTCTTTAGCATTATAGGTGTAATCTGCCTTTTCGAAATTGCTGATTGTTTTGTTTTGCAGCTCGCTGCCCGTAAGGGGCTCGCCTGCCGCGTTATCTTTGAATTCGTTCGTGGAGGTGTTGTAAGCATAAAGCGTGCCTCTGTACGAATACGTGCCGCCGTCCAGATAATAGCACTGGTATGCCGAACCGCCGGTATGCGTAAAGCCGTAGGACTCCGCATCGCCGGAAGCTGTCAGCGCCGTAGCGCTGTAGCTGCGGCGAATCATGCCGCTGGCGTTGTTCGCCGCAAAGCCCGCGACCCACACGGTGCTGTTTCGCGCGCCGCGCACCTGAATGCTGCCAAGCGCGTAGGAATCCGAAATAGAGGCGTGGTTCACGCCCGCAAAGCCGCCCGCATAGGTGTTAGAGTTCGTATTTGCAAAGCGAATGGACGGGCAGTCCGAAGCGCTGTTGCGGATGGTGCCGTAGTTGCTGCCGACAAAGCCGCCAAGCGAAGCCGTGCTGGCGCTGTAACCGTAATACTCCATGGTATAGCCGGAAACCGAGCAGTTTGAAACCGTGCCGCGGTTATACCCGACGAGCACGCCCATGCTGACGCGCGACGCACTGCCGGAAGCCGAATTACCGCCCTGCGCATTGACATAGGCCACCGTGTTACTGTCGTTGCCGACAAGGAACACATTGCGCACCGCGGCAGCGGACGACGTATAACCGAACATGCCGATGTAAAGGGATTTTGCTTTAAAGGAAATTCCCTCTATTGTATTGCAGCCGCCGTTATACACAGCCGTAAACGGCTTATCCCCTGTGCCGATCGGCGCCTGTGTGCTGACAGTAGCGGTAACAACGTCATAATTTGTCCACTCATACCCGCTGTAATCGATGTTGAGTTCCTGACGAAACACACTGTCCTTTACGGCATCCGCATACTGCGGGTAGTAAAGGCTCAAGGCATACAGCTGGCGGGCGGAGCGGATGCAGACCGTTTCCGGCGCCTGCGGCTTATTTTCGTTGACCGTCACCGTTTTTGCGAAATGCGGATTGTAGTAATACTCCGTATTCGTGTTGTTTGCGGTGTCTTCTATCGTGATCTTCTGGTAGAACGTATCCGGCTCTGCGGTGTCGATATACTTGGTGTTGACGACCTCTTTTGAGAGCGGATAGAGATAATACTTCGTATTTGTCGTGTCGTCGGTCGTTTCAATTGCGCTTTTAAACGATACCTGTGCCTTTTGGTTGTTTGCATACGTCACGGTAACGTTATCGGTCTCTTTTTTCTTTTCGATATACGCCAGCGCATAGCCGTCGCCGACGACAAACTTACTCGTTTTGAGCGTGGAAAGGTTCGCGCCGTAGAAGCCGTAGGTTTTGTCTTCGTAGCGCTCGTAATAAACCAGTGCGCCGGATTCAAACTCCGCCTGCCAGTCGCCGTAGTGGTTCAGCTTTTCAAGGCGCGGATACGTGTAATACGTAAGGCCCTGATCCATCAAGTTATACGGAAACGTAGCCGCGCCGGAGGAGGACGTGAACGCCTTGGAGATTTCTTTTGCAAAGCCCGATTCACTGAGCTCTTTATAGGTTTTCGGCGTGGTTTGATTGTCGTTTTCCCACTTGCTTGTGCCGCCTTCGGAAAGACCGCCGTCTGTCAGATAATATACGTTTGAGGCACGGCCCATTGCATTGACCGTGGAATGAACCTTTGCGTTTTCTTCAACATTGTAAACACACGCAGAATAACCGCCTGTGGCGATCACATTGGAGCCGCCTACTAAGCCGAAAGCATCGACGGTCGCCGTTTGGTAACCCGCTGCATAGAAATCCTTTAAGGTGATAGAGGTTCCCGTTGCGGCTACTTCAGACCCGCCCTCTGCCTTTGCGATAAGGCCGCCCGTTCTGGCTGCCGTCAAATAGCAATCCGCATAGGAATCGGTTATCGTTGCCGCATTATACACGGCACCGATGAGGCCGCCTGCTGCGCCGCCATCTGCACGAATGACCGTAGACGCGGAGCTGTCCGTAACGGATACGCTGCCCGTTTCCGTCACCATGCCGATAAGTCCGCCAACGACTTTACCCTCGAGCCACGGCTTCACTTTTTCCGGGGAATCGACCGTTTCGATATCTGCGAGGTCGCCTTTTTTGGAGCTGAGGTATACACGGGTATTTGTGATTTTCACGGTATCGGAAACAGAACCGATGAGCGCACCGACGTTCTGGCCGCCATCAATCTTCATGCCGGTAAGCGTCACGTTTTTGATCTCACCGTTAAATGTACTGAACAGACCTGCATCTCCGTTTTGCGCAGCTTTTGTGATATGCAGGTTTGAAATGGAAGAATACAGCTTTACGTTATCGACCTCGGAATAGCCGTCATAGCTTTTGAGATTCTTATTGGTGATGGGCGTAAAGGTGTCGTCGCGGTAAAAGGAATACCAGTCTTCGTTGTCGGCAGTATCATCCGCAAAGGAAAGGTCACTGACCTGCACGGCGCTGGTAATCGTCTTGGAAACATGGGAGGCCTCGTCCAAATTCTGCAAATGGCGGCCGTAGGCGATGAGCGCCGTGCCCGCCGGGGTGTCCTCGGCATAGCGGAACAGGCTGTTCGTTTTGCGGGTGTAGCTTTTGCCGTCCACATTGGCGTTTTGGCTTTCTACGGAAAGCGTGACGGTGATGTCTGTGCCGCACGCAAGCTTATGGTCGGTCTGATTATAGAAGCGCGTCTTTTCGCTTTCCAAGCTATCCATAACCCACGTGTAGTACCAAGTTTTGCTGTTCAGCTGGCGAAGCTCGCTGTATTTTACGACCTTTACATATTCGTTCTGGCCGTCCGAAACCTTGATATTGAACGTCAGCTCATCGGCATAGGGGTTGTTGCAGTAGAACGTTGCCGTCAGCTTCTCACGGTTATCGATGGAGATGTCCGGCTTTAGAGTGTCGGTTGTGCCGGAGATCACACGCGCACCGCCGTAGTAGCCGATCTTCGCACCGTTGTGCAGGCGGGTCTGACGCACACGCATACGGTTTAAGTATGTGGGCAGCGTGGTGGAGGCATCGCCGCTTGTGATCTCCTCTTCGCTGTAAAATGCGCTGTACACACTGCCGCTTTCGGGGTCGTACTCGATAACCCAGTGGTTGTTCCAAAGCTCGGCATCTACGGAAGATTCCGGCAGAACGGAAGCTGCCGCCATGCCGAACGTCACGCGGTCTGCGGAAACGACGTAGCAGAGCGTGTCTTTTGTGATGGCATCTTCCGCATCTTCTTCGGGAGCATCCAGCGGAATGAGACCAACCTTTGCAACGCCGTTATCCTTGTTTTCATCGTACTGATAAAGGCTTTCGTAGCCGCCGGCGCGCAGCTCGGACATGCGATTCTGCGCGGCAACGTAAAGGATCTCCGCTTTACTGTCGAGTTCCTTTTGGCGCAGGTTCTTTTGAATCGTCACAAGCGAGAGAACCGCCACGGCAAACAGCACGATGACGATGGCCACGACGATCAAAAGCTCGGACATGGTAAAGCCGGCTTTTCCCTTTCTTCTATTTTTCAAACTCTTCATATCCCGTGAAAAATTCATGCGTTTTGCTCCTGAGAAAAATATGGAAACCGTAAAACAGTATAAGTCTTTTTAAACACAGAAAACCGGCAAGCAAAAAACAGCTTCCGGCCTGTGTTGCACCAGCTATTTTTGAAGTTCAAAATACGTAATATACAGGTTTACCTGCACATTGCCGGAGCTACCGGAATTTTCAAACTGCACGCTGATGTCCGATATTTGGTTTGTAAAATCGCTGTTGTGCAGCGCATCAATGATGGCGCGCGTTTCGGCGTAGGTGTTCGTTGTAAAGGTCATGTTGATGGGGCGGCACATGATGTAGCCATCGTTCAGTGCCGAAACCTGACCGAAATCCAGCGAATAATCGACGGAAGCCGAAAGGATGCTGTTCAACTCAACGAGCAGCTTGCCGGAATTGTCGTAATTCGGAATCGGCGTGGGGTCGCCCGCGGCATAAATTTCCTCGAGTTCCTTCTGCATCTGGTTCATGCGCGTCAAAAGCGCGGTGTTCTGCAAAATCTCGTCCTGCTCCGCGGCCGTTTCGGACTGATACTCGTCGATAGAATTGTTGATGGGCTCCAAGATGAGCTTAAAATATGCGATGACGATGAGCAGCACGGTGAGGACGAGCAGCATCACTTTTTCGCGCGTTGTAAAGGCTCTTTTCATGCTGTGGCCTCCCCTTCCGCCGCGTCAGCCGGCTGTAATGTGATCGTCACGGAGAAATCGAGGTCTTCGCCCGCCGTTTTTTCGGTGGAGGCGATTGTAAGGTCAGCAGCCTTTACAATGGGCTGCTGCTGTAAAATCTCAAACATAGCGGAAATCTCCTGCAGATTCATGCCGGACATGGAAACAATCATCACGTCGTCCGAAATGGTGACGGCCTTTATAGTGCCGTAGGGCTGCAGGTAGTTCTCCATGAGGTCGAGCACTTCCTGTCTGTCCACAGAAACGAACGCGCCGGAATCCTCCTGCTGCATCCATTTTCTGGAATAGGTGCGGTACTCCTCTTCGACCTCGGGGTATTTCTCCACGGCGCTCTGCATTTCGGTATACTGGGCATGCACGGTGTTGTAAGCACTTTCTGCGGCACTTTGGCGCGCAAGCTGGTCAAGTACGCCGAATTTCACGACGAGCACCACAAGCACGATAATGACCGCCGTGCCGATAGAAAGCGTCATGACGCTTTGGGAGTGCGACTCGCGCTTTGCGAGGTTGACGGTTCTTTTGGTGGGGTATTTTACAGGCTTTTTGGCGCCGTTCCCCATGCCGAGTTCAAGCTTCATTCCAACGCCTCCTTACTTTTGCAGCGCGCAGCCGATCGCTTTGATGTAAAGCCACGCCGCTTCCAATGCGTCGTGCTGAGGAAGCAGCTCCTCGGCGTTATGTACGTCCAGATCCGTCATACGGCAGATGGCCGCGCGGATCTGATCTACCGCCACACCGCCGCCGCAAAGATAAATTCTCCGGAGCGAGCGCTCGCGGTTATTGTAATTATAGAAGTTGACGGCCTTCATGATTTCGATCGCCATGCGGTTAAACAGCTCGGCGCTCACGTCTTCGGAAAGCACGTCGTTGTAATCGGACAAAATGTGTGCGTGTGCCATGTGAATATCCACGCCGCGCACATCGGAAATCGTCTGCTCAAGGTCGCGCAGGCCGAGGTCGACGGAGCGCTTCGTGGTGAAATCGCCGTCCTGCAAAATGTGCATACGGATGCCGTTGTGGCCGAGGTCTACAAAGCAGTAATCGCTGCCCGCGGGCGCATTTGTGCGCTGCATGTAATCCTCCGTCAGCGCAGCGTAGGCGCATTCCTCCGGCATGGCGACCTTCAAATTGAAGCCCGCACGGCGCAGCATGGCGCGGTATTCTTCCACGGTGCTTTTTAAGGTGGCGCAAACGAAAAGCTGCAATTCCTTCACATTGCCCTCTTCGTCTTTCACCGTATCCTGCACGGCGTAGTCGAAATAATACTTATTCTTTTCCTGCGTCAGGTAATCTTTAAATTCAAACGGCAGGTTATACAACAGTTGGCCGTCCGTCATGGCGGGCACGGTCACGTTGCGGGTGAACACCAGCGTGCCGGGCAGAATGACCGCCGCCGCACCGCGGGAGATGCCGTTTTCTTTCGCCATTTCCTTGATAAAATCCGCCATGGCGTCCATAGAGACGATTTCGCCGCCGGAAACCATATTATCCGGCAATTCTTTCGCCATAACCTTTTTCAGTTTGCCGCCTGTAAAGCATACGGCTTTTACCATGCACTCACCAATGTCGAATGCCGTGATTTGTCCGGGCATGGTACAGACACCTCGCTTTCTTCTTTATCTCTATCCGTCAAGCTGTAAAGCTTTTATTCTTTCCGTTAAAATAAGCTCAAATACACGCCGATGATCTCGCTGCCGCAAAGGAGCGTGAGAATCGCTGCCGCCGAGATGGACGGCCCCCACGGAAAAAGCTTTCCGTCTTCTTCCTCTGCCCCGTCTCCTGTGGTACGTTTTTCCGGGAAAATAAACGCGAAGACGATGCCGAGCACGCACGCGATGAGCAGGCACAGAATGTTCCGCTGCCAGCCGAGAAACAGGCCGGTGAGGAACAGCAGTTTAATATCGCCACCGCCCATGGCTTCCTTTTGGCGCACTTTTTCGTATAAGAGCACGATGAGCAGTAAACCGCCGCCAACGGCGAAGCCGCCGAGCAGCGCATCCATAAGGTTTTCGAGCACGTTCCCCTGCAAAAACAGGAAAACAACACGCACGACGATCCCCGTCACGATGAAACGGTCCGGGATCATATACCCCTCCAAATCCGTGAATGCAGCGGCGAGCAGCAGGCACGCCAGCAAAATGTATTCAAGGGCTTGGAGCGAAATATCATATTTTAGCACGAGCAGCAAAAACGTAAGCGCCGTTAACACTTCCGCAAAGACATGCCCCGCAGAGAGCTTTGCGCCGCAGTATTTGCAACGGCCTTTGTGCATGATGTAGCTTAAAACGGGAATTAAATCTCCCGCGCCGAGCACGTGGCCGCAGACGTCGCAGTGCGAGCGCCCGTGTAAAACAGATTCGCCGTGGACGATACGCCACGCCATGCAGTTGAGAAAGCTTCCCATGCACGCGCCGAGAATCCCCGTAAGCACACAAATATAAACCGTGAGAGCGGGTGAAACCCAAAGCATACTACGTCCCCTTTTTTATGAAAACCTAAAGTGAAAAATCAAAAGAACAGATCATAGGGGAGCCGCAACCCCCGGCCCCTCAATAGATCTGGTTCATTTAACAGTGAGTTGTGTTAATTTGCAGTTAGATAAAGAAATTACTTAACAGTAATCGTAACTTTGCCAGTAGCATAATTATATTCATACGTAACACTGGCGCCCTTCTTCCAAGCGCCAACGTTGGCACCGCCGACTTTAACCTCAGTATCGGTGTTATTACCCTTGCAAGTGTAAGCAGTACCACCTGTAGTATCACCTGTAGTAACACTACCATCAGTGTTCAACGTATATTTTTTGGGTGTCTGACCGGTTTCACCGGAGTTTTCACCCTCGTTTGTCAAAACATCGGCCATAACGGAAGCATAACCTGCACGGATATTCGCTTCGTCGGTTGCAACTCTTGCCTTATTCAGAGAAGAAGCAAAGGTCGGGATAGCAATAGCGACGAGGATTGCGATGATTGCAACAACAATCAGCATTTCCATGAGCGTAAAGCCCTTCTTATTCTTCATCTTACGCATTTTGTTCATCATAGGAACCATTCTCCAATTCATTGAAATTTTGCTCGCCCCAAAAACGTACTTTTCGGGGTTCGCCATCGAAATTTATGTATTCCGCCGGTTCGGGTTGGATCGCCGACGGGGTACAGCGAAATAAATCAAACGATGCTGCCATACATGGTAAACATCGGCAGGTAAACGGCCAGCAGCAAAATGACGGTGACGACCGCCAAAACAATGGTGATGGCCGGCTCTAACATAGAGAGCAGCCGCTGCGTGAACACCGAGACCTCGTTATCGAAGTAATCGCCGATGACGGTGAGCGTTTCTTCCATGTTGCCGGAGCGTTCGCCCACGCCCACCATTTCGGTGAGCAGCTTTGGAAAATACGGAATCTCGTTCATGCAGTCCACCAGGCTGCGGCCCTGCTCCACGCCCTGCCGCACTTTGCGGATGGACACCGCGAACATGTAGTTATCTGCCACATTTGCCGTGACCTCCAGCGCTTTCGTAATCGGCAAGCCCGCCGTGAGCATGGTGCTCATAGTGCTTGCAAACTGCGAAGCGGCGTTCAGACTGTGCATTTTTTTGAGCGGTGAGCGCTTTAGCTTGTTTTCCGCAAGGAACGCACGCCCCTTTTCGTTCTTTTTCAGCAGAAGCCTGCCGATGAAGAACGCGAGCACAATCAAAATAAGCGACCACCAGTAGTTCGTGAGAAAATCCGACGTTGCGATGAGCCCCTTTGTGATGCCCGGCAGCTCGGTACCGAGCTCCAGAAACACGCTTGTAAACGCCGGCACGGCTACCACCATAATGATGATGAACACGATGACGGCGACGCAAATGACAATTGCCGGATACGTGAGCGTACTGATGATCTTCGCTTTCATTTTAGCGGTTTTATCGTAGTATTTATGTAGTTTTTCAAAGCATTCTTCCAGTGTGCCGGACTGTTCGCCCGCGCGTACGGTTTCAATAAACGTGGTCGGAAAGCCCGTAGCGTTGTTTTCAAAGCTTTGCGCAAGGCTGTAACCGCCGGAGACATCCTCCGCGACCTTTTTCAGCATTTTTTGCAGCTCTTTGGTGCGCGCCTGTGCCGCAACCATCTCCACGCAGCGCACAATGGGCAGACCGGAGGTCAAAATGATGGCGAACTGCGAGCAAATGATGGCAAGCTCCTTGTCTTTGATTTTCTTCGTGCCGATCTGTTTGTTCCAGCTCTGCGTCTCTTTGACTTCTTCTATTTTGGTGATGACGGAGCAGGTCTCGCGCAGCTGCGCGACCGCTTCAAACTCGTTATACGCTTTGATGACGCCGGAAAGCTTTGCGCCGTCCGGGGAAAGCCCTTTGTATTTATAGGTCGTCAAACCCGCTCCCTCGCTTTCTTCCTAAATTTAGCCGCGTCTTCCCTTGGAAAACGCTTCTCGGTCTCTGGCGTAGCCGAGCGCCGTTTCATACGTTACGGTGCCCTCGCGCACCATTTTCAGCAGGGCATTATCCATCGTAATGCTGCCGTCCTGCGCGTTCATGGTAATGAAGCTGTCAATCTGCGGGGTCTTGCCCTCGCGGATTAAATTTTTGATAGCGCTGTTCACCATCATGACTTCGCACGCCGCCGCCCGGCCGCCCGCGCGCTTCGGCAACAACTGCTGCGAAAGCACCGCACGCAACGTAGTGGAAAGCTGCAATCGAATCTGACGCTGCTGCCCCTCCGGGAACACGTTCACCATGCGGTCAACGGAATCTGCTGCGGAGTTTGTGTGCAGGGTGGCGAAGACCAAGTGGCCCGTTTCCGCCGCCGTCAATGCGGTCTCAATGGTATTGAGGTCGCGCATCTCGCCGATGAGGATAACGTCCGGGTCCTCACGCAGGATAGACCGCAGGCCGTCTGCGTAACTTCTGGTGTCTTTGCCGATCTCGCGCTGGTTAATGATGCACTGATCCGGCTCGTAGATGTACTCAATCGGGTCTTCCAGCGTGATGATGTGGCTGCGCCGCGTATGGTTGATGCGATTTAAAATCGCCGCCAACGTCGTGGATTTGCCGGAACCGGTTTCACCCGTGACTAAAATGATGCCGCTGCGGTACTCCGGGAATTCGGAAACGACCGGCGGCAAATTCAGCGCCTCGATCTCCGGGATGGTATCCGCCAAAACACGGATCGCCGCCGAAACCGCCCCCTGCTGGCGGAACAGGTTAATTCTGGTTCGCGCTCCGCACGGAAACGTCCGCGCCAAATCAAGCTCGCCGATGCATTCGATCTCGTGGAAAAGGTCGCCCGCAAGGCATTTTGCGTAGTATTCGCAGTCTTCCCACGTGAGGACTTTCTCCGTGAGGTTCTGCACCTTGCCGTCTATGCGGCATTTCACCGGCAGGCCGGTGACAATATGAATATCGGAAGCGCCTTTTTGCTGCGCCTGCGCGATGATTTCGCTGATTTCAAGCATATTAAAACCATCGCCGAAACGCGGCGACTGCGTCCTTTCCGAAAGTTATGAGCAAGTTTTCAACAGATTTTCAGCAGAATGTCAATCCGCTGTGGAATTGATGGCGCGCGCGGCTTCCGCTGCGCTGATCTCGCCGCGCAAAACAAGGTTACGACAATTTTCGCGCATCGTGACAAAGTTAGTCTCCGTTGCTGCCCTTAAAAGCGCACCGTACTTTGCGCCTTCTGTAACCATGCGGCGAATGCGCCCGTTGAGCATGAAGATTTCAAAGACGGCACGGCGACCCTTGTAGCCGGTGTGGTAGCACTCCTGACAGCCCTCGCCGCGGTAGAACTGCACGTTGGCGTCCTCCGGCAAGCCGAGCATGGCAAGCTCCTCCGCCTCCGGCCTATACGCCTTCTTGCAGTGCGGACAGACCTTGCGCACAAGGCGCTGGGAAATGACGCCGCGCAGCGCGCTGGAAATGAGGTACGGCTCCACGCCGATATCAACCAGGCGGTCGATGGCGGAAACGGCGTCGTTCGTATGCAAAGTAGAAAGCACCAAATGACCCGTAATAGCAGCACGAATGGCAATGGCGCCCGTCTCTCCGTCGCGAATCTCACCGACGGAAATGACATCCGGGTCCTGACGCAAGATGGCGCGCAGTCCTGCCGCAAACGTCATGCCGGTCTTTTCGTTGATCTGGCACTGGTTAACGCCCGGAATGTTGTATTCCACCGGGTCCTCCAGCGTCATGAGGTTCGTTTCCTCATTTGCAAGCTCCTGCAGCATGGCGCACATCGTCGTGGATTTACCGGAACCGGTCGGGCCCACAATCAAAATCACGCCGCTGCTGTTTTTGAGCAGCGCATCATACTTTTGCAGGTCTGTGCCCTCAAGGCCGATGGACTGCTTCGTGATCGTATGCCCGGATTTATCGAGCAAACGCAAAACAATCTTTTCGCCGTAGATCGTCGGCATGGACGAGATACGCAGGTCGATCTCGTGGTGACGCACCTGCACCATGGCACGGCCGTCCTGCGGGATCTTACGCTCGGAAATATTCATGCCACCCATGATTTTCAGGCGGGAAATAACGTTGCTCTGCAAATTTGCGGGCACGGTCAAAATCTTTCTCAAAATGCCGTCGATACGCATGCGCACCACCATTTCGCCCTCCTGCGGCTCAAGGTGGATGTCGCTCGCGCGCTCCAAAAAGGCGCGCTCAATAACGGAGTTTACAAAGCGGATCGTCGGCGCGGCAGACGCGTTGCCGGCATCCGTCTGGTTCATCTGCACCGGCACGATATCCGGTGTGGATGTGCCGACCTCTCGCTTCATTTCTTCAATGGCGCGGGCCGTGCCTTCGCTGCCGTACAATGTGCCGATGACCTGCTCGGTCGCGCGGCGCGTGGAGATCATCGGCACAACGCGCTTATGCGAAGCGGCCTTAATCTCTTCCTGCGCAACGAAGTTCAACGGATCGCTCATGGCAACAAAGAGCTCGTCTTTTACAAGCTTTACCGGCACCACGTTGTATTTTTTCGCGATGGCGCGCGGCACAAATTTGGCGAGCTCCAACGGAATAGAAATCGCCGTTAAATCGATGAAATCGACGCCGAGCTGCATTTGCAGTGCTTCAATGAGCTGCCGTTCCGTGATGATATTACTTTCAATCAGAACGTCGCCGAGACGTTCTTTCTTCTGCTTTTGAATGGTCAGCGCTTCTTCAAGCTGCTCCTGCGTAATGGCACCTGCCGCAATCAGCAGATCGCCAAGTCGCATATAAGCCATGGAACGTCCTCCCTTTCTAAACCGAGCTTCGTATTTCGTATATTTATGCTGCTTTTCGCATAATCGAGCAGTTTTATAGGCTTAAAATGCGAAAGCCGCGTCCAAAATTCTCATTTTCTGCATAAAGCGCCGGAATTGCAAAATTCGCGCTATTTTTTTATCATATCAACACTATGATTTCACCCTTCATGCGGAGAAAATTCCCACAGGAATTCATCTTATTTTCAGAATCAATTTATGAAATTTCTGCACATTGGTGTTTTGGTAGAAACAGGCACACTGCAGCCCATAAAAAGACGGCGGCGCACCGCTTTTAAAGGCACGCCGCCGTTTTATGGCTTTTATCGGCTATTTTTCTTGCAATATTTGCGCACCGCTTTTGTGATCTTTTCAAGGTCGAGCGGCTTTGTGAGGTGCTCGTTCATACCGGCTTTGCGGCTGCGGGCGGCGTCGTCGGAAAACGCGTTTGCCGTCATGGCGAAGATCGGCACGGTCTCCGAATCCGGGCGGTCGAGCGCGCGGATCTTCTCTGCCGCCTCCAAACCGTTCATCACGGGCATCATGATGTCCATTAAGATGAGATCATACGTACCCGGGGCCGAGGCGTTGAATTTCTCCAGGCCCTCTGCGCCGTTCCATGCTTTTGTGACCTCGGCGCCGCTGTCCTCAAGCAGGAACGCCGCAATCTCCATGTTCACTTCGTTATCCTCCACAAGCAGCACATGCAGCCCGCGGAACACGGTGGTATCAATCTCTTCCTCCGGCTTTTCGGCATCAGACGCCGCGGGGTCGAGCTTCAGCGGAATCTCCGTGATGAATGTGGTGCCCACGCCCTTTTCGCTGACCACGGTGACGGTGCCGCCCATGGCATCGACAAGTTTTTTCACGATGGAAAGGCCGAGCCCCGTACCCTGATACGTCGTGCGTGCGCCGGAATTTTCCTGCGAGAACGGCTCAAACATATGCTTTTGGAATTCTTCGCTCATGCCGCAGCCGTTATCTTCACAGATAAAGCGGTAGCGAACGGTGTTCTCTGTTTGTGAAACGATGCTGCACGCAGCATGTACATAGCCGCCGGCTCTGCCATACTTGATGGCGTTGCCGCCGATGTTTTGAAAGATCCGTCTTAAATGCAGCGGGCTACCGATGACATGATTTTCGCGCTTATCGTCCATTGTGAGGGTACACGTAATACCGCGCGCCTGCGCTTGCGTGGAGAGCAGCGTGCCCACATCGTGCAGCAGCTCGTTCAAATTGAACGGCACTTCCTCAAGCTGCATTTCGCCGGATTCCAGCTTACTCATATCGAGCACATCGTTTACAAGATCTAAAAGAAAATCTGAAGACCGCATAATCTTTGCGCGGCATTCCGCCTGCTTTTTCGCGTCATTCGGGAAACGGTCGGCAATCTGTACCATGCCGCGGATGCCGTTGATCGGCGTGCGGATGTCATGGCTCATGCGGCGCAGGAAATCCGTTTTGGCGGCGTTTGCAAGGGTAGCTTCCTCTGCTGCGCGGCGCAGGTTTTCCTGATATTCCATATCGCGCTCCTTTTGCTTCGAAACATCGCGGAACAAAAGCATGAGTGAGCTCGGCTTTTCCCGGCGCGTAAAGCGGCGCTGCGGCACAAGAAGCAGCTGGTACCACTTGCCCTCCACATTTTCCATTGTGAAGCCGTCAAAAGCCTTGCCCTCTAAGCGCTGCTGAGCGGTATCGAGGTCCGTAAACGCACGGAATTCCTCCCGGTACGCCTCGGCTACGCACTCGGTGTTAAACTTTTCCAGCATGGCTTTTGCGCTTAAAATACCGTTTGTGATTGCTTTCATGCGCTCACTCTGCACAACGGGCTCCCATGTATCGTCCTGCGGGTGAATGAGCAGGTTTGACAGGTAGATGCTCGAAATGGCGCTGACAAGGTGGTATTCTTTTTCCATACGCAGCAGACGGCGCTTTTTACTGTACTGCCGCCAAATAAGGTACCCCATGCCGCAAAACAGGTAGATTGCCGTAAACAGCAGCATCCAACCGCGGCGACTTGCGTAGACTACGCGACTCGGGAAAAAGGCATACAAATAATAATCTCTGTACTGGGTGAACATACCGTACCACGTGCCGCTGTCGTTTTTTAATTGCAGCAATGTGTCCGGTGTAAGTTGCTCCCCTCCAACGAGCACGTCAGCAATAGGATAATACTGCACAAGCTGTTCCTCCAGCTGCTCGCAATTCGAACTGATAACGCGCGTGCCGTCCGTGATGACGACGGTCACATCCTGCCGGAACATTTCAGCATCCAGCATAGTGGAGAGAGAAAGCTCATTTTTATCGTTTTGAAAGCGCGTGATATCCGTATAGCAAATAACGAGGCCCGGTTTATCCTGCCGTGCGGAAATGGCGTAGTTATACGTATTGTCGTTTAAACAGATCTGGTCGGCATAGGTTTTCTGCGGATAGTTCAAAATATCCGCCGCATTTTTGTCCCCAATTATCTGGCTGAGCAGCAGACTTTCATCCTTGCCCGCTTTGTCGTAATGAGCCAGCACGGAGAAGTTTTCATCCAAAACAAAAATGCCGGTCAAATACTGAAATTTCGCATAGTGCTGTAAGCGGTTTTCGTTTAAAAGCGCATCTTCCTCTTCGTAACGGTACGCCGTCAGTGTTTTGACTTTGGTCAAAATATCCTGCAGCGCTTCGGTGGTATTGGCCAAGCGGTAGTTGTCGTACTTGCGGCAGCTCGTCTGCATAAAAGCGAGTACGTCCTCAACATCCGCTTTCGCCTTGTTCTGTTCATACTGTGTTACGCCTGCAAATACCGGCAGCAGCACAACAAAGCCGAGAAGAAGCGTGACAATCCACCGCATGACCGTTTCCATGCTCGGCTTATGGAGCTTCGGTTTTGTTTTTCCCTTGAACTTCGGCATCATTCGGTACCTCCGTTCACGCTTTTTTCGGCATCCAACCCATATTTTTTCACAATAGCGGCCGTTGTGCCGTCTTCGCGCATTTCAAGCAGCGTCTGCGTCAGCTTTTCCGCCAGTACTGCATCGCCGTCCGGTTTAAATGCCACGCCCACGGCGTCGCTGTACATGTTCATGTTGAGGTAGCGGTAGCCGTCCGGGTATTCGTCCGTATATAATCTCAGCGAGCTTTCATGCCCGATGGCCGCATCCGCATAGCCCTTGCGCAGCGAAGTAAACACCTCGCCCACCGTGCTGAATGTGGAAAGGTCCGTAATCTCCGGCAAATTCGGGTTCAGCCCTTTTAAAATGATCTCCTCGCTTATAGAGCCGGCCTGCACCGCCACGCACTTTTCGGCAAGGTCTTCAAGTGTTTCAATCTCGCTGTCCGCCGGCACCACGACCACGCGCTGCGTGTACATATACGGCCCTGCCCAAATAAACTTATCTTCTTTGCCTTCCATCGTCAGGCAGCACCAAAGGCAATCCACATAGTCTTCATTCAAAAGCTCAAAGCCCTTGTCGATATCGAGTTCCTCGAAGATCGGCTCATACCCGATACGCGCACAGGCTTCCTCGGCAATCTCCACGTCGATGCCGGTATAGTGGCCGCCGATATTGCGGTAAAAATACGGCGCATACGTTGTGCCGCCGATACGTATTTTCGGTTTTTCCGTCTCCGGTTGCTGTGCCGTATCGCTGCATGCGCAAAGCAGCGCCATAAGCGCGGCAAAAAGCAAAAGGATCCAAGTCTTTTTTCGCATATTTTTTCCTCTGTTTTCTATGTGATGTGATTTGAATACGGCACTCCAAAACCGCTGTTTTTCGGGGCTGAGCCACCGTTGCTTTTCTCAAAATACGCTCTGATTTATAGATTTAGTATAGCGTACTTTCCGCTGATTTTCAATTATTTTTTGTGTTCCGTGCATAAATAACTTGTTTTTCTGCATTTTCGACGCGACGTGTGCGTAAAGACAATTCTAATGTGTGAAAAGCCGGAAGAATTTGTGCATTTTATCTTGTTTTCTGTACTTTATTATGCTAAAATCAAGTCAAAAGCGCCAGTCTTTATGAAACCCCAAACCGCTATAGAAAAGGAGTTGCAACTATGAGGTATCTCGCTAAACGTGTAGAGCGCATTTGTGATGAGCTTTACCGTCTGCGCATCGTGCAGCGCATGGAATGGACGGAACGCGGCCCCGTGCGCGCAACTCTCGAGATTGAGCGCAAGGTCAGCCGTTCGGTCATCTGCCAGAAAATTCACTTCTACGCCGCGTGCCCGCGCATCGACTTTGAGACGACGGTCGACTGGAAAGAGCACCAGCACCTCCTGAAAGCCCACTTTCCGATGGACGTACACACGGACGAAGCAACATTTGAGATTCAGTTCGGCAACGTGACGCGCAAAACACATCAGAACACGAGCTGGGATCAGGCACGCTTTGAGAGCTGCGGCCAAAAGTGGATCGATGTTTCCGAGGATCACTACGGCGTCAGCCTGTTAAACGACTGCAAATACGGTCACTCCGTGCACAACGGCGAAATGGCGCTGACGCTCATTAAATCCGGCACAGAGCCGAACCCTGTCGCCGATCAGGAGATGCACGTATTCACCTACGCGCTCTACCCGCACGCCGAAACATGGCGCAGCGCGGAGACCGTAGCGCAGGCGTACTTCCTGAATCAGCCTGTGCGCGCCACCGCAGGCGGCACAGCAGGCGAAGCGTACTCTCTCGCGAGTGTGGACGCAAAAAACGTCATTTTGGAAACCGTCAAGCAGGCGGAAGACGGCGACGGCGTGATCGTGCGTCTGTACGAATGTGAAAACGCCCGTACAACGACAAAACTGCATTGGAACCGCCCCATCGCTTCCGTTACGGAGTGTGACTTGCAGGAGAATGCGCTCACGGATGTCCCGGTCGAAGGCGGTACATTCAAATTCACCATCAAGCCGTATGAAATCAAGACGTTCCGCATCCGTTAATCAAAAATAAAGCACCGGCGGCTGTACCCGAGTTGGGCGCAGCCGCCGGCTTATTTTATGAGGTGATATGTTTTGAGGAGCGCCACGCGCCGCTTGCCGATCTCGATACTTTTTCTAAGACTCGTACGGTTTTGAATGTTTTCCTTACCGTAGCGTATAAGCCGCCTTCCCCATGCGGCAGGCAAGCTATGCGGCGCGCAATGCAGCGCTTTTGCAGAGGGGAACGCCGCACGCAGCACGGAAAAGCGCTCGCTTTTTCCTGCATTCTGCACAGCCGCCGCGTGCAGCGTCATGTTCGCACCGTGCAAGCGGCTTTTTTCTGCCGCACCGTGCACGCCGCCTGCCAAAATATCCTCTAAAAGCGCAGTCTCATCCGGCGCAAGGTGCACGCGAAGCAGCGCTAAGCTTTCCGTTTTCTCAAAGCCGAGATATTTCTCGCCGATTTCAAAGAGCGCCATCAAAAATTCGAGTGTCGAAAGCTTTTCGCAGCAGCGGCGCAAATACAGTTTGTCAAGCTCCTTTTCATACTTTTCGGCAAACAACAGCAAATCACACACCGCGCGGATGCCGCACCCACCGTGCAGAAAGTGCTTTAAGCTGTGGCACAAAAGGTACAAAAACGTCTCGTTCGCGCCAAACGTATAAATTTCTTCGCCCTGCACGAAAACGGTTTCCGTGCGCAGCTTTTCATGCGCAAAAAAGGCGTTCATGTGCCCGTACGCATCGTTTTCCGGGAACGCTGTGCCGTGCAGTTCTAAAACGAGCGGACTGCCGGGCAGGTAAAATGTCTGTTCAAGCGGATCGACACTCTCTCCTGCTGTGCGGCAGCCGAGCCGCAATAAAGCATTGCGTGTGCGATCAAATTCACCCGAAACCGCCAGTAAATCGACATCTGAGAACAGCCGCAGCTCCGGCTTCGGGTACAGCGCAGCGCACACCGGGCCTTTCAGCACGAGCGGATGCAATTTCATTTCGCGCAGCTTGCTGTAAAGCTGTAAAAATACCTGCGTTTTCAAAATCTGCTCTGCCGTTTGGCAAAACGCCATTTGCCGTGCAGCTTTTAGTGCCTTGCCGCACGCATCAAGAACAAGCGGCAGCACGCCGTGGCGCACCGTCTGGCGTAAAAGCTCCGTCTGTGTTTCCTGCGGCAGCACACCGAGCGCCGCTTTTTCGTTATGTATCGCTGCTTTCAACGCGTTTAAAAGCAAACTATCCGCCTGTTTCATCGCCTGCTCCTTTTACTCTTTCGATATGCCCAAAGTATAGCAGGACAAAACCGCGCAATAAAACGAAAAAAGGCGCCCGCCGTGAAAAATCACAAGCGAGCGCCTCTTATGTTATCTCAAGCTAAAGTTCGTTTTATGTACGAATTACATCGTAACAAAGACAAACTTAATGACGAAGAGCGCAGCGATAATGGTGATACCGATGTCGTTCTTCTTGTACTTACCGGTGAAGAGCGTGATGAGCACATAAGCAATCGCGCCGATACCGATACCGTTGGAGATAGAGTAGGTCAGCGGCATCATGATGAGAGCGAGGAACGCCGGAACAGCGCTGCGCAGGTCGGACATATCGACCTTTGCGAAGCCCTTCATCATCAGAACGCCGACATAGATGAGTGCCGGAGCCGTAGCGCAGGTCGGAACAAGAGAAGCGACCGGGCTGAGGAACAGGCAAACCGCGAAGCAAATTGCAACAACAAGGCTCGTAAGGCCGGTTCTGCCGCCGGCGCCAACGCCAGCAGCGGACTCAACGAACGTGGTGCAGGTGGAAGTACCGCAAACAGCGCCCGCAACCGTTGCAACGGAATCGCTGGTCATGCACTGGTTAACGTTGATCGGATCGCCGTTCTTATCCAGCATGTTTGCCTGAGAAGCGGTGCCGTACAGGGTGCCGATGGTGTCGAACATATCGACGAGGCAGAACGTAACGATGAGCATGATTGCGGAGAAGATGCCGCCGAGCTCAGAGCCTGTGAACGCACGCTTCCAAGCGTCAGCCTGGAACACACCGGTGATGCCGATGGAGCCGAAATCCTTAAAGGTCTGGCCGATCTGGCTCATGTCGAAGGTCGGGGTCGTGCCGGAAAGGAGATAGTACAGAACGGAAATGCCTGCGATGCTGATGAGCACGCCGCCCTTGACGTTGTGCTTTTCAAGAATTGCAATGATGAGCAGACCGAGGAATGCGAGGATAGCCGGCATAAATGCCTTTGCACCTTCAACATCCGCAAAGAATGCGCCTGCCTTCAGTGCGCCGTGGATATCGACGAACTGAACGAGCGTGTACTGGTTAGTCTGGATGATGCCGACATTCTGGAAGCCGAGGAAAGCGATGAACAGACCGATACCGGCCGGGATTGCTTTCTTGAGGCAGTCCGGAAGAGCCTTTGCAACCTTGACACGGAGACCTGTGACAGAGAACAGCAGGAAGACAATACCGGAAACCAGAATGATGACGAGGCCTGCATGGTAGCCCTTGATGACATCACCGCCGGAGATGATTTCCGGCAGAATGAAGGATACGAAGAAGAAGGAGTTCAGACCCATGCCGCAAGCCTGTGCAAACGGCATCTTCGCATACAGAGCCATCAGCAACGTACCGATGATTGCTGCCAGAATGGATGCGACATACACAGCGTTCCAAATCTGCTGGAAGGCCGGGTCGGCATCCGGAGCCAGATGGTTGAAGCTAACAATCTGGTTCGGGTTCGTGACTACGATGTAAGCCATCGCGAAGAACGTCGTGAGACCGGCAATGATCTCTGTGCGGACGTTCGAGCCACGCTCGGAAATTTTGAAGAATTTGTCCAAGGATGTTCACTCTCCTATAAATTAAAGAATTTCCTGTTCTTCGTTTTTTTGACCAGTTATGGTTTGCACACATCGGAAAAACAGGAATTGTTACCTATAGTATAGCCTCTAATTTTGCGAAAATCAAGAGAAAACCGAATAAAAAGTCACATTTTGTTCATAAGCTGTTTATGATTTGGAAAAAAAGAGTTTTTTGTGCATTTCGGCTAAGGCTATCCTGTATTTTGCTGTTTTTCTCGAATTGCACTGCCGTTTTTGCGTTTTAAAATGCGCTTCTTTTTGATCACCTATAAAGTTTTCATGAATATGCCCCTATCGCTTGCTTTTTTATGCTGTTCCATGCTATACTGATTTATATGCCGCGCGCGGGGAATCCGCGCGAAAGAAAGGAAAGTGTTCCCGAACCATGAACCTACTCACAAAGCTGTTCGGCAGCTACAGCAAGAAAGAATTAAAGCGCATTGAACCGCTTAAGCAAGCGGTGCTCGCGCTCGATGACAAATACACAAAAATGACAGATGAGGAGCTGAAGGGCCAGACCGCCGTGTTGAAAGAGCGCCTCTCCCTCGGCTCTTCCCTTGACGACATCCTGCCCGAAGCGTTTGCAACGTGCCGCGAAGCCATGTGGCGCGTGCTCTCCATCAAGCCGTTCCCGGTACAGATTATCGGCGGCATCATTTTGCATCAGGGTCGCATCGCCGAGATGAAGACCGGCGAAGGCAAGACGTTCACCGCTGCCCTCCCGGCGTACCTCAACGCTTTAAACGGCAAGGGTGTGCACATCGTCACCGTCAACGATTACCTTGCAAAATATCAGGGCGAAATGATGGCGCGTGTGTTCAATTACCTCGGTCTCACCGTAGGCCTTGCCATTCCCGGCATGGAGCCGGACGAAAAGAAAAAAGCCTACGCCTGCGACATCACATACGCAACAAACAATGAGATCGGCTTTGACTACCTGCGTGACAACATGGTCACGTACAAAGAACGCAAGGTGCAGCGCGGCCATAACTTCGCCATCGTGGACGAGGTGGACTCCATCCTCATCGATGAGGCGCGTACCCCGCTCATCATTTCCGGTCAGGGCGAGCAGTCCACAGAGCTTTACAACGTCGCCGACCGCTTCGCAAAGACCCTGCGCCCCATCCGCGTGGCGGAGACGAACGAAAAGGAAGACAATGACGAGATCTACGAGGATTACGATTATATCATCAATGAAAAGCAGAAGACCGCAACGCTCACCAAGCGCGGCGTAAAAAAAGCCGAGCAGTTCTTCAGCTTGGAAAACCTCACGGACCCGGACAACATCACCATTCAGCACCACATCAATCAGGCGATCAAGGCGAACGGCATCATGCAGCGCGATATCGATTACGTCGTGCGCGACGGCGAAGTTATCATCGTTGATGAATTCACCGGCCGTCTGATGTACGGCAGACGCTACAACGAAGGTCTGCACCAGGCCATTGAAGCGAAGGAAGGCGTGAAAATCGCGCGCGAAAGCAAAACGCTTGCAACCATCACGTTCCAGAATTTCTTCCGCCTTTATAATAAACTCTCCGGCATGACCGGCACGGCTATGACCGAGGAATCCGAGTTTAGCGAAATTTACAAACTGGACGTTGTAGAGATTCCGACAAACAAGCCGATGATTCGTGAAGACTGCCCGGACGTTGTTTACAAAACCGAAAAGGGCAAGTTCAATGCCGTTATCAACGACATCATCGAGCACCACGAAAAAGGCCAGCCGGTGCTGGTCGGTACCATCACGATTGAAAAATCCGAGCAGCTCAGCGCCATGCTGAAGCGCCGCGGCATCAAGCACGAAGTGCTGAACGCAAAGTACCACGAAAAAGAAGCCGAAATCGTCGCACAGGCAGGCCGTAAAGGCGCCGTAACCATCGCAACGAACATGGCCGGCCGTGGTACGGATATTCTGCTCGGCGGTAACGCAGAGTTCATGGCGCGTGCCGAAATGCGCCGCATGCAGTTCTCTGAGGAGCTCATCGGCGAGGCTTCCGCCTACGGCTACACGGACGATGAAGAGATTTTGAATGCCCGCAAGACATTTGCGGAGCTCAATAAAAAATACAAAGCGGAGATTGCGCCGGAGGCAGAGGAAGTTCGCAAGCTTGGCGGCCTATACATCATCGGCACGGAGCGCCACGAATCTCGCCGTATCGATAACCAGCTGCGCGGCCGTGCGGGCCGTCAGGGCGATCCCGGTAAGAGCCGCTTCTACATCTCTCTTGAAGACGACCTCATGCGTCTGTTCGGCGGCGACCGCATCCAGACCATTATGGACCGCCTGAATGTGGACGAGGACATGCCGATCGAAGCGTCTATCCTCTCCAACACCATCGAAAACGCACAGAAGAAGGTCGAGGGCAGAAACTTTGCCATTCGTAAGAACGTTCTGCAGTATGATGATGTGATGAACCGCCAGCGCGAGATCATCTATGAGCAGCGCGACCGTGTGCTGAACGGCGACAACGTGAAGCCGCAGATTATGTCCATGATCGATCAGGCCATCGAAGCGAACGTCAAGCGCTTCTTGCCGGAGAACACCCTGCACGACGACTGGGATCTCCGCGGTCTGCGCGACCACTACCTCGGCTGGATGGTCAATCCGGATGAGCTGCACTATGAGGGTCAGGCGTTTGAGGATCTCGAGCAGCAAACGGTCATCGATTTTCTCAAGGAGCGTGCGCACAAGCTTTACGACCTGCGTGAGAAGGCGTTCACCCCGCCGATCATGCGTGAAGTGGAGCGCGTGGTGCTGCTGAAGAACGTCGATACGCAGTGGATGGATCACATCGATGCGATGGATGAGCTCCAGAAGGGCATCCGCCTGCGCGCCTACGGCCAGCAAGACCCGGTCATTGCATACCGCGAAGAGGGTTTTGACATGTTTGACGCGATGATCGACACGATCCGCGAAAACACCGCCCGCATGATTCTGACTGTGCGCCTGAAGACGCCGGAAGCACCGAAGCGTGAAGCCGTCGCCAAGGAGACCGGCACAACATCCTCCGATACGCCGGCCGTCAAGCAGCCGGTGCGCAAAAACGGCAAAAAGCCCGGCAGAAACGACCCGTGCCCGTGCGGCAGCGGCAAGAAATACAAGAAATGCTGCGGCAGAAATGAATCCTAATTCATAATCAAATCTATGAAAGACTTAGCTTCTTTACATTTAGATAATCACGACAGCCGTTTGAAGTACTACCATCTGTTCATGACCATGCCGGCGAAAACGGAAATTCCGCATTATGATCTGCCCGCGGGGTATTCGTTCACAACCTACACCCCCGGCGACCGAGATACGTGGATTGAGATTGAAAAATCGGCGAAAGAGTTTTCGACTTTTGAGGAAGGCGTGGACGCGTGGCAGCGCTACTACGGCAAGCACGAAGACGTTCTGCCCGACAGAATGTTCTTCATCGTCGACCCGAACGGCAAGAAGGTTGCGACCGCAACGGCGTTTTTCGATGAAAAGCTGCCCGGTGGCTGGCTGCATTGGGTTTCCGTAAGCCGCGACGCGCAAGGTAAGGGACTTTCCCGCCCGCTCATCGCGCACACGCTGCACCGTTTGCAGGCGCTCGGCTACAAAGAGTTGTTCGTGCCCACCCAGACCACCACGTGGGTCGCCGCAAAGCTGTACCTTGATTTCGGCTTCCGTCCCGTGCCGGAGAATTTGGAAGAAGATCATTTCGGTTGGCGCATGCTGAAAACACTGACCGACCACCCGGCATTAAAAGAGCTGGAACCCGTCGAGGTTGACGAATTACTGAATAAATAAGAAAGCGACCGCTTTTCGAGTATTCGGAGAGCGGCCATTTTGTATTCTTAAAATTGAGTACACATTGTAAATTCTTATTAGTTTTGTTAATAATTTAAGTTCGCATCATTTTTCTTGAAAATTTCAACAATTATTATTGACATATAAATTTTAAAATGTTAATATTTTATTGAAAAATAAAAAAGGTGTGATTTCAATGTATGAATAAGCGCTTTGCTTTTTTCCTCAGTATTTTGCTCTTGCTTTCCGGCTGCGCGGCGCACAAGGTCGATGTGCCCGCACTCGAATTCGGCGGCACAGAGGGCGACGTTTCCGTGCTGCCGCTCTATTTTGACGGCGACTCCCCTGTTTTTCTTGAAAACGGGTTCACCGACCTCAGCGCTCTGTACGTCACCGGGCAGTACAGGCACGTATTTGACCTTGAGGTGCTCGAAACGACGGATACGGAGACCATTTACGAGTTGCCGCGAAGCTACGACCTGCTCGACAATGTGATGGGCATTTTGATTTACAGCGATTACGCTTATGCCGCCGTGCGTGAGGACAGCAATTTGCGCCTGCATCCGCTTTCCCCCGGTGCGCCGGAGAAACCTTGGGAGGATTTTTACACCGCCGCGCAGAGCTATGCCAAAACGCACTCCGAGCTTTCGGGTGTGGAAAACTACGGGTTCGATTAAATTTAATTTCAGCATGACAAAAGCCCTACCGGGAATTTTCTCGGCAGGGCTTTGCTGTTGCTGTTTACTTTTCCAGTGCCTCGCAGCGCTCGTAAATTTCAAACGCGGCTCTGGCGTTGTGGTACGGGCACTTCCACGGGCCGCACAGCAGGTGTGAATTTTCCTCGTCCGGGGAATTTTTACCGCTTGCAAACCACTCGCCCGCCGGGCCGTTGATGATTTCGGCTTTGATGTATGCCCAGCTCTTCAGCGCGGAATCGAGATACTTCTCGTCGCCCGTAATCTGCCATGCGTTCACGCTGCCGACAACGGCTTCCGCCTGCACCCACCAGACCTTATTCGGCACAGCGATGCCGCCTTCTTCGTGACCCTCGTCAAACAGACCTCCGTCCGTATCCATGCCGTGGCTCAGCGTGAAGTTCACCATATTGATGGCGACCTCCTTCGCTTCCTCAAGGAGCTTTTCCGCACGGGCTTTATCTGCGCCGTACTTTTCGAGCACTTCGGCAGCTTCCGTCAACAGCCAGGAACCCTCAATGTCATGGCCGAACGAAACCTCGCTTGGCAGCGGCTCCATTTTATCGTTGAAAAACATGACAAAATGGTGGTGCTCGGTGTCGTAAATTCTGCGTGCGGTGATCTCGATGAGGTTCACAAGACTCTCCTCCACGCAGGCATCGTGGCGAATACGGAAGTAGCACGTCATCGGCTCCAAAATGTGGATGTGCGTGTTCATGGAAAGGTTGCCCGCCTCCGTAATGGCGCCGTTGCTGCTGCCCGTGCCGCGTGCGTTTTCAAGGTAATAGTTGCCCTCTTTGCACTCGTTTTCGATGTAATCATACGTCATATCGGCATATCTGCGTGCTTCCTCGCTGCCCGTTGCGCGGACGTACTCGGAGAACGCATACAGCAAAAAGCCCTGGCCGTAGGTCATTTTCGTGTCGTCTTCCACAGAGCCGTCTGCATGCAGCATCCAGAAACCGCCGCCGTTTTTGTGGTCCCAGAAGCGCTCAACGATGTAGTTAAACGCACGGTCGGCGAGCTCCTTATACTTCTCGTCGCCGAAAATGCGGTACGCGCCCGCAAATGTCCACAGCAAACGTGCATTCAGCACGAGACCCTTGGACGCGTCCTTGTGAATAACCTTATCAACCGTCACGGCGCCGTAAAAGCCGCCGTTTTCGTGATCGATGGTATATTGCTCCCAGAACGGGAAAATAGAACCGTGCAGCAAATCCTCTTTCATTTCATCGCGCAGCTTTAAAAGCTTTTCCATCACTTTCACCCTTCCAAATCACTATAAATTTAAAGCAGCGACCCGGCTGAACGAAGCCAAAAGCCGCTGCTTTACAATCAATATTTGTCCAAAATACAGTCCAGAACACTGACTTCTTTGCCGTTTTTCATGTAGACGCGTGTGACGCGCTTTGAGATGTCGCACACCACTTCATAGTGGATTGTCTCCATGATGCCGGCAATTTCCGCCGCGGTGATCTCATCCTCGCCGTCGCGGCCGATGAGCGTTACGGTGTCCCCTACCTTCGCCTGCGGCACGGCGGAAACATCCACCATGCACTGGTCCATGCAGACTTTACCTAAAATCGGGCAGCGCGTACCGTGAATGAGCACACTGCCGCGGTTCGAAAGCCTGCGGGAGTAGCCGTCCGCGTAGCCGACCGGAATGGTCGCGACGCGCATGCGTTCCTTTGCGGTGAATGTGCGGTCGTAACTGATGTCCGATCCGGGCTCAATCTCCTTCACGTGCGAAATGACGGAGTACAGGCTGAGCACCGGGCGGAAATCCGCGTGATGCTCCACGCTGAGCGACGGTTCCATGCCGTATAAAATCACGCCCGCACGCACCATATCGAGGTGCATCTCGGGGTAATCGAGGATTGCACCGCTGTTCGCGCAGTGGTGAATTTTAAACGTGACGCCCTGCTTTTCAAGCTCCGCGATGAGCGCCATAAAGCACGAGAACTGCTTCAAGGTAAATGCCTTGCCATTCTCGCCGCCATCTGCCACGGCAAAATGCGTGAAGATGCCCTCCGGGATAAGCCCCGGGCGGCGGCACGCTTCTGCCACAACGCTTACAGCCTCTTTGTCGCGCTCAATGTCCTGAAAATAGAATCCGAGGCGGCTCATGCCGGTATCGACCTTGACGTGAATCTTCACCTTAACGCCGCTTTTTACGGCGTTTTCGGAGAGCGCCGCGCAGTATTCTGCAGAATACGCGCACTGCGCAATGTCGTTTTCGGCAAGCACGTCTGCGGCTTCCGCCGGGGTATAGCCCAGCACGAGCAGCGGCAGCTTGATGCCCGCACGACGCACCTGCAAGGCTTCCTCAATGTTGGAAAGCGCCAGCCAGTCTGCGCCGAGGGCTTCGTATTCCTCTGCCATGCGCACCGCGCCGTGCCCGTAGGCATCTGCCTTAATCACACAGCAGACCATCGACCGGTTGCCGACATAGCGGCGAATTTCCTTAAAATTGTGCGCCGCCGCGTCGAGGTCGATCTGCGCCCATGTTCTTTTCTGTAAAATGTCCATAACCAAATTGTCCTTATACGCGGCTGCGCGGGCAGCATTTTGCCCGCGCATACCGGAATTTTATAAGGCGTTTCTGCCTTTTCTTACTTGAAGTAACGCACGCCGCTCTCAAAGATCTGCTGATCCTTTTCGCCCGGCACGTTAAAGTAGAGGTTTTCGCCCTTGCGTTCGCTGTGGCCCATCTTGCCGAAGACGCGGCCGTCCGGGCTTGTGATGCCCTCAATGCCGCACACGGAGCCGTTCGGGTTCCATGTGATGTCGCCGCTCACCTTGCCGCACGGCGTGGTGTACTGCGTGGCGATCTGGCCGTTTTCGATGAGCTTTTTCAGCGCTGCGTCATCCGCTACAAAGCGGCCCTCACCGTGGGAGACCGGGATGGCGAAGACATCACCTGCGTTGACGCCGGAGAGCCACGGAGACTTCGTGTTTGTCACGCGAGTGTAGACCATGCGGGAAACGTGGCGGCCGAGCGTGTTAAACGTCAAGGTCGGGTCGTCGGCCTTGAGGTCCACGATCTTGCCGTAGGTGACAAGACCGAGCTTGATGAGCGCCTGGAAGCCGTTGCAGATGCCGAGCACAAGACCGTCGCGCGTGTCGAGCAAGTCCGTGACCGCCTGTGCGATTTTCGGATTGCGGAACGTTGTCGCGATGAACTTGCCGGAGCCTTCCGGCTCGTCGCCGCCGGAGAAGCCGCCCGGGATCATGATGATCTGGGAGGAGCGGATTGCCTTTTCCATGCGGTCGATGGTGTACTCGATGTCCTTTGCGCAGAGGTTCTGCACAACAAGGATCTCGGTCTCTGCGCCCGCCTTTTCAAACGCACGCTTCGTGTCAATCTCGCAGTTGGTGCCCGGGAATACCGGGATAAATACCTTCGGCTTTGCGACGCGGATGACCGGGGAGCCGGTGTACTTGTGGTTATCGAGCGGCACATCATATTCTACGGCGACGGTCTCCGCTTTATTCGCGAAGATTTTTTCGAGCTTGCCGTTCCAGGTCTCAATGAGGTTGTCCAAGTCGAGCGCTTTGCCGTTCAGCTCAATCTTTGCCGTATCGGTAACGGTGCCGAGCACAACAGCGTCGAATGTATTCTTGACGCTCTCAAGCGCATCTGCCGGAACTTCCACGACGAGTGCGCCAGCCTTCGGGGCAAAAAGCAGCTCTGCGTTTTCGGCAGTCTTCTCGAACTTGAAGCCGAGCTTGTTGCCGAACGCCATCTTCGCAACGGCAGCAGCCGCGCCGCCTTCCTTGACGACGTGTGCGGAAAGAACAGAGCCGTCCGCGATTTTTGCAAGCACGTTCTTGTAGTATGCCTTCAAAGCTTCCCAGTTCGGGAGCTCGGTTTCCTTGTCCTCCGGAATCGGCAGCAGCACAGCGTAGCTGCCGGCGTTCTTGAACGCGCCGGAGATCGTCTTGCTGGCCTTCGTCATCGTCACCGCAAAGCTGACAAGCGTCGGCGGGACATCGAGGTCTTCAAAGGAGCCGGACATACTGTCCTTGCCGCCGATGGACGGCAGACCGAGGTTCAGCTGCGCGGTAAGCGCACCGAGCAGAGCTGCGGCAGGCTTGCCCCAGCGCTCCGGCTTATCGTGCAGGCGCTCAAAGTACTCCTGGAACGTCAAGCGGGACTTCATCGGATCTGCGCCGACAGCTGCGAGTTTCGAGAGACTCTCCACAACGGCGTACGCTGCGCCATGGAACGGCGAGAAGCGTGCAATACCTGGAATATAGCCGTAAGCCATAGCGGTGGCGTCATCGGTCTCACCCGTGAGCAGCGGAATCTTCGCAACCATGGCATCTTCCGGCGTCAGCTGATACTTACCGGCAAACGGCATCAAAACGGTGCCTGCGCCGATGGAAGCATCGAAACGCTCGGAAAGGCCCTTCTGGCCGCAAACCTCAAGGCGGGAGAGGTTCTCTGCGAACGCCTCGTCCAGCGATTTATTTTCAAGGCAAGCCGGTACGGCGTTGCGGTAGTTTTTTGTCTCATCCGGTGCGGTGATGAACGCGTCTGCGTTCTGCGTCACACCGTTCGTATCGAGGAATGCACGGCTCAGGTCGACTACGCGGTCGCCGCGCCACTCCATCTTGAGTCTCGGCTCTTCGGTGACGATGGCCACGACCTGCGCGTCGAGGTTTTCCTCCTGCGCCTTGGCGCGGAATTTCTCCACATCCTTCGGGTCGAGCACGACTGCCATACGCTCCTGCGATTCGGAAATCGCAAGCTCGGTGCCGTCGAGGCCCTCGTACTTCTTCGGGACTTTGTTCAAATCAATCTCAAGGCCCGGTGCAAGCTCGCCGATGGCGACGCACACGCCGCCCGCGCCGAAGTCGTTGCAGCGCTTGATGAGCGTGGAAACCTCCGGGTCACGGAACAGACGCTGAATTTTGCGTTCGGTCGGCGGGTTGCCCTTCTGCACCTCTGCGCCGCAAACCTCGATGGATTCGAGCGTATGCGCCTTGGAGGAACCCGTTGCGCCGCCGCAGCCGTCACGGCCCGTTGCGCCGCCAAGCAGCACAATGATATCGCCGGGTTTCGGCTCGAAGCGCTTGACGTTCGCCTTCGGAGATGCGCCGATGACCGCGCCGATCTCCATGCGCTTTGCAACATAACCGGGGTCATAAAGCTCCGTGACCTGACCGGTCGCAAGGCCGATCTGGTTGCCGTAGGAGGAATAGCCCGCCGCAGCGCCGGTGGTAATCTTTCTTGTGGGCAGCTTACCCTTCATCGTATCCTTAAACGGAACAGTCGGGTCGCCGCTGCCGGTAACGCGCATCGCCTGATAAACATACGCTCTGCCGGAGAGCGGGTCGCGGATCGCGCCGCCAAGGCATGTTGCCGCGCCGCCGAACGGCTCGATCTCCGTCGGGTGGTTGTGGGTCTCATTCTTGAACTGCACGAGCCACTGCTCGGTCTTACCGTCGATCGTGACCGGCACTTCAATGGAACAGGCGTTGATCTCGTCGCTTTCGTCCAGATCGTCTACCATGCCGTGCTTTTTGAGGTATTTCGCGCCGATGACCGCCATGTCCATGAGAGAAACGGGCTTGTCCTTGCCCTTATACAGCTCTTCGCGGGCTGCAAAATACTCGCCGAGTGCCTTTTCGATGGCGCCGCTCAGCTTGCCCTTTTCAATCTCGATGTTGTTGAGACGCGTGAGGAATGTGGTGTGGCGGCAGTGGTCGCTCCAGTAGGTATCAATCACGCGCAGCTCCGTCACGCTCGGGTCACGGTGCTCTTCGTCGCGGAAATAATCGCGGCAGAACGCGAGGTCTTCAAACGTCATGGCAAAGCCCATGGTGCCGTAATATTTTCTAAGCTCCTCGTCGCTCCAGGAGATCATGCCCGTGACGCGCTTAACGTCTGCCGGCACATCGATCTTCATGTCAAGCGTCTCCGGCTTTTCCATCGATGCCAAACGGGATTCGACCGGGTTCACGATATAGTTCTTAATCTTCTCCATTTCCTCTTCGGAAAGGTCGCCCTTAACGGCGATCACTTTTGCATAAGCGACCTGCGGGCGCTCGCCCTGCGTCAAGAGCTGTACGCACTGGGAAGCGGAATCCGCACGCTGGTCGTACTGACCAGGCAAAAACTCCGTTGCGAAGACGTGATATTCGCTGCTGATCTTGTAGTTTTCGTCGTACACGTTGTCCACATTCGGCTCGGAAAGGATCGTGCGGGCTGCCGCCTCGAACTCCTCGCCGGAAAGACCGGAAACATCATAGCGGTTCAAAATACGCAGGTCCTCAATAGCCTTGAGGCCGAGATTCTGACGAAGATCCGCCATCATGTGGCGTGCTTCAACATCGAATCCCTTTCTTTTCTCCACAAATACGCGTGTGACCATGTTTGTGACCATTCCTTTCTTTTGGGGAAAAATCAGGATTTGTACTGCCGCAAAAAACGGCACTTGTGACAAAGTAATCTCTTACTATTTTATCACAGGTGCCGTTTATAAGCAAATATAGATTATAGCAAATCACGCCCTGTTTTTGAGTGCAATTTTGTGCTATTTTTTGGTAGTGTCGTTCAGGTCTTCCACACTAAGCGCCACTTTGTGCTGAATGGGCTTCCATTCAATGTTCGTAAACACCGCGTAAACCATTGCAATCGCATAGGTGAAAATAAACAGCGGGAACAACAGCCAACCGAAGAACATCGCTTTTTTCGATGCACGGATGCGCTTTCTCTGCGTGATGCACGTGATGCCGCCGACGAACCACAGCGTCAGTATAGAACCGAAAATGCCGCTGCACACGGAAAGCACACAAACGCCCATATCCGGCGTGCGCGTCACAATGCCCGCCGCGACCATAATCGCGTTAAACACGATTGAAGCGCAGGTCAAGACAAGGCACGGAATGTTGTTCATAATCATATCGAAGCAGGCAAAACTGCCATCCACAACGGTTTTTTTCAGCATTTTGAAGCCGTATCGGCTGAAAACCTGCAAATAGCCCTTAATCCAGCGGGCACGTTGCGTAAAGGACTGCCCAAGCCGCGTGGGCTGCTCGTCATAAATAATGGCGTTTTCGCAGTAACCGACCGTGTCGTCCTTTAAAATGCGGTCCACGGTGAACTCAAAGTCCTCCGTCAGCAGGAAATGCTTCCAACCACCGTTTTCGCGTGCAATCTCGCTGCTGAACAAAAAGCCGGTGCCGGAAACGCAGCTGCTGGTACCGAACATCATACGGGCGCGATTGAGCTGCGTCGCTTCGCGCAGGAAGAAAATGGAGTAGCCCGCGCTGATCCAGTTGTCGCCAAAGTTTTTCGAGTTGCGGTAGGACGTGACAACCTTGTAGCCGTTGTCAAAAACGTTATTCATCTCGGAGATAAAATTCTCATCCAGAATATTGTCCGCGTCGAAGACGAAAAAACCGTCGTAGGCATATTCGCCGAAATTCTTAAAAATGTTTTCTAATAAGAAACGCAGCGCATAGCCCTTGCCCACGGCATACGTATTGTGGCGCTCGTAAACGACCGCACCGGCTTCGCGCGCCGCCTGCGCGGTGTTATCCGTGCAGTTATCCGCTACGACAAAAATATCGATAAGCTCCTCGGGATACTTCTGCGCGCGCACACTGCGGATGAGCTGCGCAATGACGGCTTCCTCATTGCGCGCGGCAATCAGCACGCCGTAGCGGTGCAGCTTCTTCGCTTTGAAGACTTTCTGCTTTTTTAAAAGCGCCGCCACAAGGTAGACCGCCTGGTACGCGTAGCAAGCCATAAATAAAATAGAAATGATAAAGTTCACATATGACAGTGTTTTCATGGTTTCTCCTTTTCCGACCTTGGTGCAGGACCAACGTCATCGTCTGTTTTCAGATTTCCGCTTCTGTCTAAATCTCCGTATTCAAAGCGCAATGCGCAACCGCCATCCGCTTTCATTCACATTCTATTCACAGTTTTCAGTATTTTCATTATACGGCATGGAAAAGAAATAAACAATAGAAATGTGCGATTCTTATGAGTTTTGTAAGAAACCTTAAATTTCTGCGAACAGTGCACCAAATTTTACGCACTTTTTCGTGATATTCACGAAAGGAAAATTAATTTTAACTTTTTCGCAAAAAAGACTTGCATTTTTCGGGGACTTGCTATATAATAATCGAGCAACAGAAAATTGGGCGCTTAGCTCAGCTGGCTAGAGCACCTGCTTGACGTGCAGGGGGTCAGCGGTTCAAGTCCGTTAGCGCCCACCAAAACCTCAGAAACTTCGGTTTCTGAGGTTTTTCTTTTTACCCAAATGACTATTTTTGAACGTTCTCTCCCCCATCGCGCTGAAATTCAGGCTGATGGGGGCTTTCATTTGCTTCAAACCGTGGGATCAGCTCATAGCCCGTCCATGTGCCCTCGCCTACATTGTCGTAGGTGACATACTCGGCCTTGCGCGCTTCCGGGTCAAAGCGGAACACAAGCGCTATGGCATCGCCGCCTTTGTTTCTGATCTGCCCGACGACATAATACACATCGTCAAAGCAATATATGCGGTTAAAAAAAATACTCTGTGCAAGGCTTGCGGCTCCAAGTCTTCTGCTTTGAAATTTGCATAAGCTCATCGGTTTTGTCGCTCATCTCGGCAAACTCTTCAAACGTAATCCGAATTCGGTCACCGCTTTTCTCATCGAACAAAAGCAGCGCGTTGTCTTCGTAATCAATCTGCACGAGGCCGTCTTCTATTAGCCCGCTTTTGTCCGTCTCCGTGGCGTCGTTCGTCCTTTTAATGTTTCCGCTTTTAAAATCGTACTGCACGATTTCGTCATTTTCCGTCCACCAAATTCTTTCTTTATTGGCACACGCCTTTTCAAACACGTCCGCATCGGTCATATACAAAACACGGCTGTCTTCCTTGGATAAATCCGAAGAGATCAAAAGGTATGTCTCTTGGCCTTGTGCCCAATGACGCCAAACCAGATAAATTCTATTGTCGTAAATCGCCAAAGCCTGCTCATATGCGCCTTCTTCCAAAACGTCGTTGAGCGACACCGATTCCGTTTCTGTTTCCAGCAAGCGTTTAAACACCTGCCCAACGCACGGGCTGCCCTGCGCCGACTCCCACGATTTGATCCTAAAATCATCGTACGAGGCAAAGGCTGTAAACGCAACTACAAAGAGAAGCACAATCCCCGAAACGATTAGAACACAGACCGTAACAAGCGCGATTTCAATCTTTTTTAAAGTACTGCTTTGCAATTGGATTCATCCCCACAACAAAACCTACCCTGTGCTACCCATTTTATGCGGTTTAGTCCCGCTGCATTTTAGCGTCGAGCAGAACAAGGTCTGCGGCATCGGGCCTGCCATTTTCATTTAAGTCGGCGGCAAGCGCGGCTGTGTCGGTCAGTTCCGTCTCCCCGACGAGCACACGCTGCAAAAGACGCATATCGGCCGTATTCACGGTGCCGGAAGCGTTGATGTCGCCGGGCACAATGACCGTATACAGCTCATCGTCGATCAGCACGCTCATGCCGGTTTTCAGCCTGCCGGAGGCCGCTGCGGAGGATGACGTGTACACTTCCACTTCCGCCTGCGGGAACGCTGCCCGTAGCTTTGCTGCCGTAACACCCGGTTCTGCGTACAAAATGTGGCCGGAAACCCGTAACTTCGCCGCGACATCCGGATCCGGCGTGGCGGTCGGTTTCGGTGTAGCCGTCGGCTTCGGCGTCGTGCTCGGTTTCGGGGTAGCCGTCGGCTTCGGCGTTTTAGAGGGCTTTGGGGTCGCGGTCGGCTCCGGCGTAGGTGTCGGGATGGGCGAAGGTGTGGGCGTAGGCTGCACAAATGTACCGAACGGCTCTCTGCACAATGCGCCGTTTTGCCAGATGATCGCTGCATTTGCAGTGAGTGCAGCCGCTTCGCCGGAAAGCGTGAAGAACTCCGCCTTGTCGCCGCGGCACACGCGCGAGACCTCCGAGGTGTCCGAAAGCCAGTAGAGCATGTCGCCGCTCAAAACGGCCTCCGTCACGATCGTGTCTTCCGCCCACTCTTCTCCAGAAAACAGGCGCACTTCGCCCTGCATGTTGACGTACACGTCGCTGCCAAGCAGCTTATACGGCCGCGCAGCCGGCGCATAGGTAAACGCCGTGCCGGAAAGTGTCGGCACATTTCCCGCAAGCGAAATCTGCACGGCACTTTCCGAAAGCAGCACATAAAGCGTACTATCCACCGTCTGTATACCGAATATTTTATCTTCAAATATGAATTCCGTTAGGGGCTCACCCGCCGCGTCAAACACTTGCAATGTGCTCGGCGCGCCGTAGGTAACAGCATAAAGCCTGCCCGCGCTGTCGCTTTCCGCAAAGCGCAGGCCGCTCGTCACAGGCAAAGCGAACAGGTCTGTTTCCTCCAATGTTTCCGCACTGAAACGCTCCACGGCAAGGAACTCCTCCGTTTCGGCGAAAACCGTCACGGTATCGCCATGCAAAACGGCATATTGCCCGTTAAACGGTGCTTCGGCGGAACGACCGTCCGGGCGATACAGCACCGTCGTACGACCGGTGTAGACCAGTATCTCGCTTTCACCATAAGTTTCATACAGTAAAACCTGCGCATCCTTGTCTTCCGTGATGCTCTGCGGGGCAAATCCGCAAAGCAAAAGTAAAAAGAGAATTGCCGCAGCACCCGCAAAATATCGCCGTTTTTTCATGTTTTCGTCCCCTCTCTGCACCGAACGAACTTCTTGACAAGAGTATATCGTAATCCGTTGAACATTTAAATAGTTTTTCGGCAATTTCTGCCATATTTTGCAATTTTCTAACAAACTCACCAAATGGCACGGGCGACTCTACAACATTTTCACATACAAAAAATCGCCGGAGCGCACTTGCCCCGGCGATTTTCCGCATACTATCTGTTATTTTTCTGTTATTTTTTGAGCTTACGCCCGTCTTCTTTCGCAAAAAATTCCTTTGTCAGCTTCACCACCGTGCCGGAAAGCAATAACAACGCGATAAGATTCGGAATACTCATCAGGCCGTTAAAGGTATCGGCGATGTTCCACAGCAGGTCAAGGTTGACGGTTGCGCCGAGGATTGCGACGAACGAATAAATGACGAGGAACGGGCGCACGGCCTTACTGGTGCGGAACAGAAATTCCACAAAACGCGAGCCGTAAAGGCCCCAGCCGATGATAGTCGAGAACGCGAAGCAGCACAGCGCGACCGCAGAAAAAATGGAAGCCCAACTGCCGTAGGTCGTCGTAAAGCCGGAAATCGTCAGGTCTGCGCCCGCCATGGTGCCGTAATTCACCGCCGTGCCGCTGCACAAAATGACAAGCGCCGTCAATGTGCAGATGACGATGGTATCGACAAACACCTCAAAAATGCCAAACACGCCCTGTTTTACAGGCTTTTTCGTATCGGCGCAGGCATGCGCGATAGAACCCGTGCCGAGGCCGGCCTCATTGGAGAAAATGCCGCGGGAAACGCCGCGCTGCATGCTGATGAACAGACTGCCGATGGCACCGCCCGTGAAAGCCTTCGGGTTAAACGCACCAACAACGATCGATGCCAGTACCTCCGGCAGACGCGTAATGTTCAGGACAACCACGCCAAGCCCCAAAAGCACATACAAAAGCGCCATAAACGGCACGAGCTTTTCGCTCACACTGCCGATGCGCTTGATGCCGCCCAGCAGCACCATGGCAACGAGCATTGCGCATAAAATGCCGATGACAAGGTTCACCGTGGGAATGTGGGCCGCGCCAATCACATTGTACTGCGTCAGCGCCGTATCGATAGCGGTTACAATGGTGTTCACCTGCGTAGCGTTGCCGGTACCAAACACCGTCAGCGCGCCGAACAGCGAATACAGCACCGCCAAAAATTGCCAGTGCCTACCGAGGCCGTTTTTAATGTAATACATCGGCCCGCCGACCCACTCGCCGGTCTTGCTGCGCTCACGAAAATGCACCGCCAACGTAACTTCCGCAAACTTTGTGCACATACCAAGCAGTGCGGAACACCACATCCAGAATACCGCGCCCGGGCCACCTATCGCAATAGCGCCCGCCACACCGGCAATGTTGCCCGTGCCCACTGTGCCGGCCAGTGCCGTGCATACAGCCTGAAACGGCGTCATGGAACCGTCCGAAGCATCTTTTTTGCGGAACATGCGCCCTGCCGTGGTGCGCATGGCATAGGGGAATTTACGGATCTGCAAAAAGCGCGTGCGGAAACTTAAAAGCAAGCCTACGCCGATGATGCAGACCATGGCCGGAACGCCCCAGATAAAATCGTTCACCGCTTTGTTTACGGCAGCTATGATCTCTAACATGATCTTCCAACTTTCGTTTCTCAAATTTGATGCGTTTTTCACTTTTCTTTCAGGCAAAGTCGAAAAACGCAGAATAATATTTTTTATTATACACACATATGCAAGATGTAGCAAGTAAAAATGCGTATTTCTTTCGCACAAGGTCGGAAGACAAAAGTAACTTGTTGAATCGACCAAATACATTCAGCTTTATAAATCTTTTAACCGATAAAATCTATCTTAAAACAGAAAAAATCCACAAAGATCAAAATCTTTGTGGATTCCTTGGGATGCGTTGACAAAAAAGATACCCGCTGAAAATGAAAATTCCGGGTCCGGATTTGATCTTTTTTCATTTTTACATTGCGATTTTTCGATTTTTGCTTTTGGATGTCCCGCTTCTAAAAAAGAGGGCAGCCACGAAAACGTGGTTTGGATCCTCAGTTCTCTGAGTAGAAAAAGAGGCCGAAATCTGGATGTCTCATTTTTGAGTTCTAAATTTCGACCTCTGTTCAAAAAACAACTGCGAC